>Ga0209379_10001929_pt1 | contig 13003 bp, 8 predicted proteins | sample tdDd001_FD_187124 | JGI IMG/M metagenome (GOLD analysis project Ga0209379, IMG submission 187124) | Marine sediment microbial communities from the Atlantic coast under amendment with organic carbon and nitrate - tdDd00.1 (SPAdes)... | ecosystem: Environmental > Aquatic > Marine > Coastal >...
ATAAGAACATCAAGATCCAGACTGCCTACAAATTCATTAAAGCCTCTTACTGTGTATTGGTATCCTATGGGATTGCCGCCATCTGATGTTGCAAGTATAGTATAATCCTGATCGATAATTTCAGCAGAACTGTCAGTTGGAAGGCCAAAGGGATACCAGTCGTGTAAGAAGCCACGTGTGCTTAGGGTTTCGTATATTTCTTGGAGATCTTCTTCGGTTACGTCATTATATGCAAATTCGGCACTCAGTGTATTGTTGAGCCAAAAACAAAATAGACCAAGAGTGGCGACTAAGATAGCCATGACCAGATTTGTTTTCATAAACTGTTGAGAGAGAGAGTTCTTATTTTGTGTCTTCATCTGTCAACTTCTCCATTCGGTATCCTACGCCTCTGATGGTTGTAATATATTTAGGACTTTTGGGATCCGATTCTATCTTGTCGCGTAGGTGACTGATATGAACCATTATGGTGTTGTCATCTCCATGATAGTCTTCTTCCCATGCGTGTTCGTATATTTGTCGTTTTGTAAAAACCCTGCCTGGTGATTCTATAAATAGGGTTAGAATTTTAAATTCAAGTGGATTAAGTTGAACGGGTGTATCTTTAATCGTTACAGTATATGAGGACTCATCAAGACTGATGGGACCGTTGATAAATTTTCGAGCTTTTATAGACGCGCTTTGATTGAATTTCAGAAAACGTCTGAGTTGTGCACGAACTCTTGAAGATAACTCAAATATGCTAAACGGTTTTGTAACGTAGTCATCAGCACCAAGATCAAGACCAAGGATTTTATCGTGATCTGCATCTCTTGCTGTGAGCATAATGACGGGGACTTCGCTTGTATTGCGTATATTTTTCAAAAGTTCTATCCCATTTAGACCAGGCATCATAATATCTAAAATGACAAGGTCATATGTGTATGCACGAAATTTTTCAAAGGCTACCAGGCCATTTTCAGCTGTGTCCACTTGATAGGTATCTTTTTCAAGATGCATGCGAATTAACTCGCGGATGTCCGCATCATCTTCAGCTATGAGTATTCTTGGTGTCATATGCACACCTCCTTGCTTCTATTGTACCCTGAGAGTGTGTGAACTGCGATTGAATTTAAGGATTTTTTAAGAGAGTCTCCTTGTTCCACTTTTATTCCCGTGTTATAATACAGCGTAAATAGCATTAGAAAACAGGCTATGAAGGGAAGAGTAAGCTTTTAACAAGGTTTTAGAGAGCCGGGGTTGGTGAAAACCGGTACTGCGTTAAAGTTGAAAATGGCCCCTGAGCTCCGATGGTGAAATTAAGTAAGTATCGGCGAATTGCACTCGTTAACGTGCGTGTGACATGTTCACACTGAGATACAATCAGCGATGGTTGTATGAAGTAGGGTGGTAACGCGAATCGGTCTTCGTCCCTTTTGGATGGAGGCTTTTTTTATTTTTTGAAAACGTTTATTTCAATCGTTTGAAGTGAAAATAGGATTTATATATAGAAGGCTCTGGCCAAATAAAAGACCGAAAAAATGGTATGAAGTGAGTGGAATAAAGGAGGAGACGATTATGTCAAAGGGAACGTATTATGTAACGACACCAATCTACTATCCGAGTTCGAATCTTCACATCGGGCACACGTACACAACCGTGGCAGCTGATGCGATTGCAAGATTCAAAAGATCAACAGGTTATGATGTCATGTTCTTAACTGGAACAGATGAGCACGGTCAGAAAATTGAAACCGTTGCAAAAGAAAAAGGTATGGCACCTAAAGATTACCTAGACGGTATGATTGCAGGAATTAAAGATCTATGGGGTACAATGGAGATTTCTTATGATCACTTCATTCGTACAACTGATGAAGACCATAAGCGCCGTGTTCAAGCGATTTTCCAAAAGCTTTATGACAATGGCGATATTTATAAAGGTGAGTACGAAGGTATGTACTGTACGCCATGTGAATCGTTCTGGACTGAGTCTCAACTTGAAGACGGAAATTGCCCAGACTGTGGCCGTCCTGTTCAAACAACAAAAGAAGAAGCTTATTTCTTTAAACTTTCAAAGTATCAGAGTCGTGTAAGAGATCTGCTTTCAGGTGGAGATTTCTTATTACCACCATCTCGCGCGAATGAAATGATCAAGAACTTTATCGATCCAGGTCTTGAAGATCTTTGTATCACGCGTACAAGTTTTGACTGGGGTATTCCAGTGCCATTTGATGAGAAACATGTCATCTACGTATGGTTGGATGCTCTTAGCAATTACGTGACAGCGCTTGGTTATCCTGAAGACAATGAAAAATTCAACAACTACTGGCCTGCAGATGTTCATTTGGTGGGTAAGGAAATTGTACGTTTCCATACGATTATTTGGCCTGCAATGCTGATGGCTCTTGATGCTCCACTGCCAAAGATGGTCTTTGGACATGGCTGGTTGCTTCTTGATGGCGGCAAAATGTCAAAGTCAAAGGGCAATGTGGTTGATCCAGTGGTTCTGATTGAAAGATACGGCGTTGATGCGTTAAAATACTTCCTTCTTCGTGAGTACAGCTTTGGTTCTGATGGTAACTTCAATAATGAAGTGCTTCTAAACCGAATTAACTCTGATCTTGCCAATGACCTTGGAAACCTTGTAAGCCGTAGTGTTGCAATGGTTGAGAAGTATAATGATGGTATTGTTGTTGAGTCAAAAGCTGTTCTTGAGTTTGATGAAGATCTAAAGAAAATTGCCGTTTCATCTGCAAAACGTGTTGAAGCGCGTATGGAGAAACTTGATTTCTCGAATGCACTTGAAGAAATCTGGAAGCTTATTCGTCGTACAAACAAGTACATTGACGAAACTATGCCTTGGGCACTTGCTAAAGATGAAGAGAAAAAAGCAGAACTTGATACGGTTCTATACAACCTGATTGAAAGCATTCGAATTATTTCTGTTCTGATCCAGCCATTCATGACACATACGTCACGTGGTATTTGGGCTCAAATTGGTGCTGTAGAAGGCGAAAAAACAGTTTGGGAAGCTTCAAAAATATTTGGATTGACTGAAGCGGGTTCTAAGGTTAATAAAGGTGAATCTTTATTCCCTCGTATTGATGTAAAAAAAGAGATTGAAGTACTCGATTCTCTTGGCGGTAAGAAAAAAGAAGCCAAAGCAGAAAAGAAAGAAGATAAGAAGGCAAATAAAAAGTCGAAAAAAGAAGCAGAACCAAAAGGTGAAATTACAATTGACGATTTTGCTAAAGTAGACTTTAAAGTGGCTGAGATTCTTTCAGTGGAAAAACATCCAGATGCAGACAAGCTTTTAGTGCTTCAGCTGAAGGTTGGCGAAGAAACACGTCAGGTTGTGTCTGGTATTGCAGGACACTATACAACTGATGATTTGGTTGGAGAAAAAGTTATTCTTGTAGCGAACCTAAAGCCAGTTAAATTAAGAGGTGTAGAGTCTCAGGGTATGATTCTTGCTGCAACTTCTGGTAAAAAATTAAAACTTGTATCTGTTGATATTGAGTCAGGTGCGACAGTTTCATAAAGATAAACGTGAATCTAAATTTTTATATAACATGCATTTGTGTTATAAATAGATCAAGCCCACACCATAAACTGGTGTGGGTTTTTTTATCAAAAAAATTCTATTTAAGCTATAGTAAGTGGGTATTAATCGTTCACGGGCATCAAGTACCCTTGCAATACAGCACCGCATTTTTATATAATGTTTCGTAGTGCCATGAACAGGAGGAGACAATCATGTTATTTGATTCCCATGCTCACCTGACGGACAGACGGTTCGACAAGGACAGAGACGAGACAATCCAGCGCGCCTTTGATAGCGGCGTTGAGTATATTATGAATCCGGGTGCGGATTTTGAAACTTCCGTAGAAGCCATTGAGCTGGCGGAAGCCTACGAACGTATTTATGCAGCTGTGGGTGTACACCCGCATGATGCAAAAACTATGGATGAAAGTATGTTGATGCTATTGGAATCCATGGCAAAGAAGAAAAAGGTAAAAGCCATTGGAGAGATTGGTCTTGATTTTCATTATGACAATTCTCCAAGAGATATTCAAAAGTACTGGTTTAGAGAACAAATTAAAATGGCAAAACGTGTTGGCAAGCCAATTATAGTCCATGATCGTGACGCCAATCAAGATGTCTTAGACATCTTAAAAGAAGAAGAAGCCTTTGAAAATGGTGTGCTTCTACATTGTTATTCTGGGAGTGCAGAACTTGCTAGACAATATGTTAAATTGGGAGCTTATATTTCAATTGCCGGCCCTGTAACATATAAGAATGCAAGAAAAACGGTAGAAGTGGTGGAATCAGTCGACTTAAATCGTCTGATGATTGAGACGGATTGTCCCTATTTGACACCAGTGCCATACCGCGGAAAACGAAATGAATCAGCTTATGTACGGCACGTGGCAGAAAAAATTGCGGAAGTACAGGGTATCTCTATTGAAGAAGTGGCAAAGGCAACACTTGAAAATGCAAAGCACTTTTTCCGTATTGATGAGTAAGAAACATTGTTAGTTTCTGAGAACCTTCATATTTAAGGAGGCGACGCTTATGCGCCGATTCGAAAAGTGGATGCCGGTGGCTATAATTGCACTGGTAGCATGTCTGGTCATGGTCATTGGACTAACCGGACGCAAGACTGTGACAATTATTGATGAAGATCGTGAAGTCATTGTATCAACTCTTAGAAGTGACATGAAAGCGGCTCTTAAAGCGGCTGACATTGAACTGAGCGCATCAGACCGAGTAAGTCCAAATATGGACACAAAACTTGCTGATGGTCTAGAAATTGTGATTATAAGAGCTGATTTGCATGAAATTACGGTGGATGGTCAAGTGTTAGAACATGACTCAACCTTAAAGACGGTGGGCGACATTATTGATGATGCAGGCGTTACTTTATCTGATGATGATATTGTTTACCCAGGACGAAGTGTTGTTGTGACAGGACCAACTTCTATAGAGGTTATTCGAGTGACTGAAGAAGTTCTGGAATCCACTGTAGATATGCCGTATGGAACGATTATTGAGATCACTGCAGATTTACAAGGCGGTGAGACCAAGCTTATTCAAGAAGGACAAGATGGTCAGAAAACCCTCAAATACCGTGTTATTTACGAGAATGGGATGGAAATTCGTCGCGAACTCATTGAAGAAACAGTGTTTCTTGAACCAGTCCCTGAAAAATTGGAACGTGGTCATGAAAATCTGTATGTAACCAGTCGAGGTCGTCCTCTGAGATATCAGAAGGTTTATATTATGCGTTCTACAGCTTATGATCTTTCATTTCAAAGTTGCGGAAAGTATCCAGATCATCCTGAATACGGAATCACATATAGTGGAACAAAAGCACGACCTGGCGTCGTGGCTGTAGATCCGCGTGTTGTGAAACTGGGATCGAAATTATATATAGAATCGATGGATCGTATGCCTGATTATGGCTTTGCATCAGCAGAAGACACAGGTAGTGCCATAAAAGGCAATCGTGTGGATTTGTTTATTTCAGATCGCTCACAAGCGCTTCGATATGGTGTACGAACGGTGAAGGTTTATGTTTTAGAAGAACCCGTGACAGAAGACATGATGGTTGGATATTCCAACCGTTAATAGACAAGGAGTCAAAATTTGAAAATAAAAGAAGTCATTGTCGTTGAAGGACGAGACGATGTAACGGCTGTAAAGCAAGCTGTTGATGCAGAATTGATTACAACACATGGATTTGGTATTCGTGAAGAAACGTTTCTTCTTATAGAAGAGGCACAGAAAAAATGTGGTGTGATTATTTTTACCGATCCTGATCATGCGGGCGAAAAAATTCGTGAACGACTCGCAAAACGTATTAAAGGGTGTAAACATGCTTTCTTACCTCGCGAAGAGGCCATAAAAAATGGAAATGTTGGTATTGAAAATGCCACACCAGCCAGTATTATTGCTGCACTTTCAAAAGTGAGAACATTGGTTGAAGAATCTTCTGATGAATTCACTAAGAGAGATCTGATACGAAACGATCTAGTTGGTCAGGCTGATGCTTCAACAAGGCGTGACCGTTTGGGGAAAATCCTTGGAATTGGTTACTGCAATGCCAAACAATTTTTAAGAAGACTGAACCATTACGGAATAACCCGAGAAGAATTTGAGATCGCTGTAAAGCAACTATAGAATGAAAGAGGCTAAAATGAAAGTATTAACTTCACCAAACACAATAAAGTATATTATGGATAAATACGGCTTCCGTTTTTCGAAAAGCTTGGGTCAGAACTTCTTAATTGATGCATCAATTGTTGAAGGAATTATAGAGGGTGCAGATATAGGTCCCGATGATATGGTGCTTGAGATAGGACCTGGCATTGGTGTTATGACACAAACGATGGCGCAACGTGCGCGCAAAGTTGTGGCCATTGAAATTGATAAAGCATTGCTGCCTGTTCTTGATGAAACACTAGAAGGACTTGATAATGTTGAAATCGTAAGTGGAGATGTTCTAAGAGTTGATCTTCAGAAGATTATTGATGAAAAGTTAGACGGTATAGCTCCGAAGGTGGTTGCCAACTTGCCTTACTACGTCACAACACCAATAATCATGAAGTTCCTAGAAGAGCAAATCCCTGTAACTGATATTGTTGTTATGGTACAAAAAGAAGTTGCGGACCGTATGTGTGCTGGTCCCGGTTCGAAGATTTACGGAGCTCTTTCTGTGGTTGTTCAGTATTATGCTGAGCCATCTCAAATCGTGAAGGTTCCACCACATGTATTTATGCCTCAACCGAATGTTGAGTCAACTGTTGTACGACTTAAGAAGCGTACAGCACCACCAGTTGAATTAAAATCAACAGAATTGTTCTTTAAAACAATCAGGTCTTCATTCATGAAGCGCCGTAAGACTCTATTAAATGGGCTTTCCTCAGGTGAACTTGCAATGTCGAAGGATGAGGTCAGAGAAGCTCTAGAAGCTTGTGGAATCGATCCTAAGCTTCGTGGTGAGACATTAGACATGGCTGGATTTGCGACGCTTGCTAATGCAATTTACGATGTTAAGAACGCTAAGAAGTAGATCTATAGAATAAATAGTTTAGTGAAATGACAGAAACGCTTGAAGCCATCGCTTCAAGCGTTTTTTTATTGTGTTGTGTTTGACCGCATTGGTTGATCCTTTAGTATGTCGTTTAACGGGTATAATTAAACCAGGACTATTCATACAAATCAATAAAAATTTGCTACGCCATTCGGTTTACAAGCATTCCCTTTAAGCATCAACGTACCCACCGGGTACGCAAATACTTAAAGGAAACACTTGTAACTCCAAATGCCTGAAGAAGAATGCAAAATATCTATTGGAAAATGAATAAGTAATTTTGCAATCTTCTCTCTTGCATCTTTATCATTGTTTGCATGAATAATCCTGGTTAAAATACAAAAGCAGTGCTATCCATTGATGTGAGGTGTGGCTAATGTTGATCACCATCAGGTTTTACGAAGAGCTGAATTACTTTCTGAAAAACTTCCCTCAAAAACAGGATATTGTCTATGAATCAAAGGATAAAAGATCGGTTAAAGATCTAATTGAAAGTTTTGGTGTTCCCCATGTTGAAGTGGATTTGATCTTGGTGAATGGAGAGTCTGTGGGATTTGATTATCCAGTGCAAGAGGGAGACCAAATTAGCGTGTACCCGATGTTCGAAATGTTGGATATAAAGACTGTATCAAGGCTTGAAAAGGAACCGCTTCGTCAGATCAAGTTTGTTCTCGATGTTCATCTTGGAAAGCTTGCACGGTATCTTTTATTGTTAGGTTTTGATACAGATTATAAGACTTATCGAGATGACCCTGAACTTGCAGAGATTGCTTACCGTGAGAAACGGATACTACTGACAAGAGACCGAAAGCTACTGATGCGTAAAATTGTAGATCATGGATTGATTGTTAGAAATTCAGATCCATTTCTACAGATTATTGAGATTTTGAACAGATTGGATTTATGGGATCAGGTTCAACCACTTAGCAGGTGTGTGCATTGCAGCGGTCCATTGCAACCGCTGAATCAGGACTCGGAGGAGTTTATTGAGAAGCAGCATCTTATTCCAAATTCAGTACTGCAGTGGTGCTCAACCTATGTGTATTGTAGTCACTGTGGTCATGTGTACTGGGAAGGCAATCAATTCGAGCATCTTAAAAGAAAAATTGAGCGTATAATGGCCAATCGGCCGCGAAAGGATTAGTTATGCGTTATAAGTACTTATATGGACCACTGCCGTCTCGCAGGCTGGGGCGATCTCTTGGAATCAGTCCTATTCCTGGATTTCACTGCAATTATTCATGTATATATTGTTATGTGGGTCGAATGCACATTACTAATGAACGGGTGGCATTTTACCCTGTCGAGGAGATTGTCGAAGAAGTTATGGACTTGATTTCTAGACTTGGCGAAGACGCGCTTGACGTGATATCCATCGTAGGTGATGGAGAGCCTACCTTGTATCTGAGCATAGGGGCATTGATAAGAGGCTTAAAGAAAATCACTTCAAAACCCATCGCTGTGATTACAAACGGCGCTTTAATGTCACGTGAGGACGTGCGGGATGATCTTCTTGAAGCGGACATAGTTCTTCCATCGATGGATGCATATGATGAAAAGACGTTTAAAGCGATCAATCGGCCACATGGAGAATTGAAGCTGGATGAGATCATTGATGGAATCAGGTCATTTTCCAAGGTTTATCGGGGACGTCTCTGGATTGAGACGATGATCATAAAAGGCATCAATGATGATCGGGAGAGCATTCATAAACTGAAGGAAATATTAGACACCATTGAATATGAACGTTTATACATCAATTCGCCGATTCGACCTGTGACGGAATATGGTGTTGATGTTGCATCTGCTGTTGACTTGGATTATGCGGCTGAGGTTTTGGGTGGGATACTTATTTAAATACAAAAGATCAACCTCTTAAATTGAAAGTCTATTGAGAGTATCAATCAAAAATTAACAATTAGTTTTTAAAAACAAGGACTGGATTGCATTACTGTGATTCAGTTTTTTTAATGTGTGTAAACTTGTTAACACTAATTTTGAGAATAATATATATGAGGTGTAGTATGAAAATTTCAAGAAAATGGCTGAAATGAGAGTAATCTACGTCTTTAAGTGGCATAAATAGTGTATGACTAACAGTACTGTCCTTAGGGGGGAAATTTATGAGAAAGAGATTGAATCGATTAATTAGTATGATGATGACAGTTGTGATGATTGTTATGGCTGGCATGCCAGTCATGGCCGACTCCATCCCGTTGACAACACCAGGCGGCGAAGGTCCCAATGGGACGTTTGATGTCTATGTGTACAATGAGGGCTGGAATCTTGTAGAAAAGGTCGGAGCAAATATGTATCTGAAGGAGCAGGCAGTTCAAGTTCCTGAGATTCAGAATTCAGATGGCCAGCTTCGCGTGAGAATTGTCAAGTCGGGCGGCGGTTTGGCGCATTTGGATCAGGTTCTTTTAGATGGCGAGAAGCCTATAGAGATGAATCCTGATGAAATGCAGCAGCTGTATAAGCTTTATGATGCTGAGTATGACGTTCTTGAAGTGGATGAAAACGGGCTTGAAGTGACGTTTTTGAATCCGGAGAAATCGACAGAACTTCGATTTACTGGACGGATTGAGGCGGAAGTTATCAGTGAAACGCCACATGCGTATCCGCTGGAAAATCAGTATAAACCCATAGAAATAGCAACTGCGTTTTATACATATGAGTGGGATAACAGTATTGACTCGCCAACGCTTGGAGAGTATGAAAACAGACTTAATGGAGAGCCGTTCTTTAAAGAGTTCAGTAAAACAGGCTCCGGTCATCCAGCGGGCTATACCTATGGTTGGGTTTCCAATGATGAAGACAACTTGTATGTTCTGATGGATTTTACATCGGATAATACGATGGATGGCGATAAGGATTATGCAGCTGTTCATATTAATACACCAGAAGGCGTTAAGTCGTTCAAAGTATCTGTGAATGCAACGGATTACGGACAGACGTATTTCACATACACAGATAAAGTTGAATATCAGCATAAGGTCTATGAGTTTGTAATTCCGAGAGCAGAGATTCCTATGGAAGAACTGGATGACTTGGAATTGACATTTACGGCGTATGGGACTTCGGTACCGAATGGGCAGTACGGTCCAGCTTTAGCTTATTCAACAAATTCAGGTCTTTATTTGCTGGTATATGAGGATTATGATCCTGAAATTGTTGATCAAGGTACAATCATGGGTCAGTTTCTAAATACAGCGGGTGATGCGTATGGCGTTCCATTTGCTATTTCAAATGATCGGACACTTGAACCCTCTCAACCAGATGTTATTTATAATGATATAAGTGGAGAGTTTTTGATTGCCTGGGAACAGAAGATTTCAGAGAAATTTCAAGTCTATGCTTCAATTGTTGACGAAGAAGGTGTAACAAAGCATGATGACTTTGCAGTTGAAGCAGATATTACGTATTATCAGCGCGACGTACAGATTGCTTACAGTCCGACCACATCCGAATACTTTATTGGATGGCTTACATATGGACCGGGAATTAGTCAGACGATTCGTGCTGTGTTGATGGATAGCGAGAAAAATACCACCTCTATTAATATGGGGCTTCCCGGTGGATACCAAAGTCCTGATGTGACGTACAACTCAACGGATAATACATTTGATTTGGTGGTCGTTGAGGGTGGTGACAGCAATTACGGTGTTAAATTATATACCTATGCTATGGATGGTACACCGGTGCTTGAAAATGTTGTTTTAGTGCCAATTGTTTATCCATCTCCTGCAATAGGGCATAATACAGCAGCTGGGCAGAACTATCTTGTATGGGATGACACTTCACAAAGCCCAAACCGTTTGAATGGTCAGTATGTCCCTGTTTCAAGTGGCGCATTGGAGCTGAGTGCCGATTACAGTAGCCTTATAAAGTACACAAGGGTGATTGAAGATCCAAGAACAGGCCATACATTTGTCGCATGGCATGATACAGATTCATCAGTTGACAAGATTTACGGTTCTTTTGTTGACCAACACGGCGATGCAACGAATTGGTATGATGTCGTGTCAGCGGGTGCGTTTGTAATAGACAGTACTGAAGTCGACGAACCAACAGCCGCTTATGATGATGCAAACGGTACGTTCTTGATGGCATACGTCATGACATCTGGTGGCGCTATGGTGATAGAAACTGAGATCTTGGGCATTGCGAGTCCAAGTGAAATTGCTTTTGATCTTTCAAGTTCGTCTGTTGCTGAAGGTGATGACGTAACGGTCACTATAAACAGAACTGGAGACACTTCCGGTACTGCGTATGTAGATTATGCTACGATTTCAGGTTCTGCAATCGAGACGGACTATACGGCTGTTTCTGGGACAGCGATATTTGCACCTGGAGAGGACACGAAGACGATTACTGTTACAACAGCTTCAGATGAACTTACAGAAGGTTCGGAAACATTCTCCTTTATTCTTAGCAATGTGAGAGGAGCTGGACTGAGTACGGTAACCCACACAGTGACGATCACCGACAGCGTTCCAGACTATGGTACGATAGAGTTTTCATCGTTGAGTCAGACCGTTAACGAGGGTGATATAGCTACGATCACTGTATACAGGACAAGCAGTGGAGGAGCGGTAACAATTGACTACGCTACGAGTTCTGGAACAGCAACAACGGATGACTACACAACAAAATCTGGTACATTGTCATTTGCTGACGGAGATACATCAGAGACGATAACAATACAGACCACAACAGATGATGTAGAGGAATTAACAGCAGAAGACTTCACTGTAGTCTTGAGCAATCCACAGGGCGGTGCGAGTCTGAATGATTCTAAGGATACACATACTGTGACCATTGCTGCTGAGTCCGCGGAACTAACCTATGGCACACTCGAATTCGCTTCGCTAAGTCAAACGGTGAACGAGGGTGACACAGTCACTATCACTGTCAGCAGGACAGGCGGATCAGACGGTGAGGTAACTGTGGACTACGCAACAGCGACAGGTACTGCAGGAGCGTCCGATTTTACTGCTAATTCGGGTACACTTACATTTGCCGATGGAGATACATCAGAAACGATTACAGTACAGACGTCGACTGATGAGGTTGAGGAATTAACGGCTGAGAACTTCACGGTGGTTCTGAGTAATCCTCTGGGCGGCGCAAGCTTGAATAGTTCGAAAGACACACATACTGTGACGCTCGCAGCTGAATCTGCTGAGCCGGTAGAACCATCTTACGGTACGTTTGAGTTTTATACATTGAGTCAGACGGTGACGGAGGGCGAATCTGCTACAATCACTGTAAAGAGGCTTAACGGTACAGATGGTGAAGTAACGATCAACTATGAAACGGTTGCTGGAACGGCTACGGCATCTGATTATACGGAAGGCTCAGGCACACTCACCTTTGCTGATGGGGTTGATACACCGCAAACTATTACAGTACAAACAACTACAGACTCTGAGGATGAGTCAACACCGGAAGTGTTTACTGTTGTATTGAGTAGCCCGGTAGGCGGAGCCAGCTTGAATGATGCCAAGGATACGCATACAATTACTGTTGAAGATCCAGCGCAAAATGGTGAGATCTCATTCTCTAAACAGACATATTCTGTAACAGAGGGTCAAACGCTTGAGATTACATTGACGCGAACTGGTGGAACCGATGGAGATGGAAATCTTATGTATCAAGTGACGGCCGGAACTGCAGCACTTGCTGACTTGAACTTGGAGATTGATCATGGATTTGTATATTTCTATGACGGAGAAGATTCAATAACAATCAGTATTCCAACAGTGGATGACAGCTCGATAGAAGGCAGCGAGACATTCACGATTACGTTGAGTGATATTTCTGGTGCTGAAGAAGGCACGTATACAACAGCCACCGTAACGATTGCTGACAACGACAAAACATCTACAAAAGATGATGATGATGATGACGATGATAGCACAACAT
>Ga0209379_10001930_pt1 | contig 13003 bp, 14 predicted proteins | sample tdDd001_FD_187124 | JGI IMG/M metagenome (GOLD analysis project Ga0209379, IMG submission 187124) | Marine sediment microbial communities from the Atlantic coast under amendment with organic carbon and nitrate - tdDd00.1 (SPAdes)... | ecosystem: Environmental > Aquatic > Marine > Coastal >...
TTTTTCCATGGTGCCGAAGGCGGGAATCGAACCCGCACGCTCCGAAGAGCTCTGGATTTTGAGTCCAGCGCGTCTGCCAGTTCCACCACTTCGGCGTGGAATATTGTCTCAACGACAAGACTAATAATACCAGACATCTTTAGAATTTGCAATAGTTTCAGCGAAAAAAGTTAAGAAATGATGAAACGCAGAAAATTCAGAACAAGAAAATGAAGATAAGCAAAACAGATGACATCAGTTTACAATTATAATGAATTATTTGGTAATGATTATTTATCTAAATACCATTTTTACCCATGTTAAAAGTTTTTATCACATAATTTCGTAATTTTCACAGAACGGACACATCAAGCAACTATAATAATAAATGTACATAAGATATTAAGTACATGAATCCTCAGAAATCCCTGCAGCTCGCTTACTGCAGGGTTTCATTTTTTTGAGGAACATTTTCAAAGTGAATATATGAAAGGGATCAAGCTAAGTAATTAGCCTGATCCCTTTTTAAATTATTGTTGTTGAGTTGTTGGTGTTAAAAGGTCACTATAATCTTCTTCAATCCACTGGTGATCTTCTTTGATATCTTCAGTATCCATGAAATAGTATGTGTGTCTAACACGATCAGAATAAGTTGGGTCATTCCAAGTCGTGTCGAAGTGCAGGTATTCATCTTTATACTTCACAAGATTCCAAGCGTGACGGTTGTAATCTTGGAACTCGCCATCAGCATCGATCGTAATTCCAAAGATCAATTGGTTTTCAAATCCAAGTTTGTCGAGAAAAACTTTAAATGATTGAGCATAACCATCACACACAGCACTGCCATTCATAATTGCACCATAAGCGGTATGAGTAATCGATGGGTGTTCATTGACTTTAGCGTATGGTTTATGATATCTAACATTGTTAACAACATAGTCATGCACGGCTAAAATCTTTTGTCTATCCGTCATATCGCGTTCAATAATATCATCGATAATTCCATCAACTTTAGCATCAAAGACGGCGTCTTCTTCTGTAATGTTGTAATAAGCTCCATCAGCTAGAATATCAAAGCCCTTGAATGTGCCGATGTATTCAATGTCGCCGTAAATTGAGTATCCGAATCCAGTGGGTTTCCCCTCGTTGAACTGACTAATGAAAAATCTATCATGCGCCCTGGTGTCATATATTTCTATTTGATCTTCATCAGAACCAATGAGTAAACGCGTCAAGTCCTTATTAGGATAAGTGATATAAACAAGCGGAAGCCTTTCCTCATCTTCATAGATATACATAACTTCAGCGGTATAACTTTCATAGTTAAGTTCTGAATAAGAGAATCCTGTAATTTCATCGTCTATGTAAATATAAGTATAAATATCCTCTGAGTCAAATTCTTGATAAGAACTCATACCATGTTTTTTACCATCTTTAAATTGAATAACAACGGTGAATTCTTCTTCAGTATTATAGATGTAATGGAATCCATCCTTTTTATTGTTTGTCCATTTTCCAGAATCTATTGATCCGTTTTGATTATATTCCGTGCCGAGACCCTCGTAGTTGAAGTCAGCGTCCAATTGGCCAATGAAAACGCTATTTTCATCGCCGGCAATCATGGCTGTATCATTAACATCATTGTTTGCTTTCATGGCAGCATATCCGTCGGTTGTTATATGAGCTAGTGAAGTCTGAATACCATCTTTAAACTCGGTAAGCTCCCAGGAATTATCAGGCTGAGTTGTAAGCTGGGTGTAATCTCCAGAGACTGATTTAGTAATAGTATAAATTATTGATCCGTCTTCACTTGTTACGGGATCGACACTCTTTTCAATAGCACCCTTGATCATTTCATAGTACTTGATTCTCTCATCGAGTTCGGACTTTAAAGTATCAAAGTCAGTGAGATTTTCGACTGTTTCAACTTCAAACTCAGATAGTTTTTTTGCAACAAGCTTCAATTGACTCTTATTTAAAGCAAATTCTTCTTTTAAGACATTGGTTGTGTCTACCAGATCGTGGAAGAAAGCTCTATAATCATCATTTGTCATTCCGTTACCTTGGCTAATATCATTGAATACCTCTCCAAGTGTAATAACAGATTTAGCGGGAACTTCACCATCAATAACCTCAGCTGCAGAGAGTGCAGGTGAAAATGCTGTTACGGAAAGACAAAGCGCTAATGTTGTTGCCAAAATCTTTGAACGAAGCCTTGGTATGTATATTTTATGCATCGAATTCCTCCATATAAGAAAGTATTAATTATTCAAGATTATTAATTGACTCTTCAATTATAATTCACTAGAATAAATTTAGCATATATTGAGGAAGGATACATTAATTTTGAAAAAACTGACATCGTACTGTAAAGTTTGTAATTCGGAAGTGTTCGCACTTCAAGACATTCAATTTAATATGATATACGAAAAATGTTCAAACTGTGGTTTCATTCATTTAGCAAATGAACACCACGTTAGCTTTGACGAAGAACGTGCAGAATACGATCTTCATGAGAACTCTATTGAAGATGAGGGATATGTGAATTACCTGGATCGTTTTCTTGTGGCAGCTGTTGATTCTTTCATTAAAGAGGGGAACGCACTCGATTTTGGATGTGGGCCAGAAGCGGTACTCGCTGAGTTGTTAATGCGAAGAGGCTTTAGTACAAAAACATATGACAGACATTTTGATCATGATGCTGATGCGCTTGAAACGAAATATGATCTAATCACATCGACTGAGGTATTTGAGCATTTTCATGATCCTAGAATTGAAATGGAAAAGATCAGCGCATTGCTGAATTCGGGTGGTATTTTGGCTATTATGACAAGTGTCCCACCAGATGAAGAGAAATTTATGAAGTGGGGATACAGGAGAGAACAAACTCATATTTCATTTTTTACTAAAAAATCTTTAGAAATCCTCGGAGCTGAGTTTAACTTAGAAGTCGTATACCATGACAATAAGCATGTGACTGTGTTTCGCAAACATTAAGTGAAGCTGATAAGTTGAAATAGAGTCTGAAATAAATGTTAATTCGTTGTTATAATATTGCGGAAATAGGACTAAGGTGCTATAATGGTTTACATAATGTTATGATTTTGGGATATATGCCGTGAGTGACGTCTGCTTTCGGTGTCTAATAAGATAGGATGGTGAATCCGTGGATCCAATTACACACGGTGTGATCGGACTTGCGTTGTCTTCATTTTCTGGACAAGCCGTAAGTTTCGATAATCCAGTATCCATTGGCTGTGCACTTGGTGCTATGTCTCCGGATATTGATGTTGTATCACGACTTTTCTTTGACGATATGGTGTATTGTAAGCATCATAGAGGTTTTTCACATTCGTTACCATCGCTGGCAATTCTAGCAGGTGGTATTACATTTGGTCTTTCGTTTATGTTTCCAGAAATGGTTATATGGCAAGTTTTATTATGGACGTTCTTAGGGGCTGTGTCACATACGGTCTTTGATATTTTAAATTCGTATGGTGCAATGCTTCTGAATAAAAAAGTGAAAGCAAATTTGTTGTCGCTTTACGATCCGGTCTTGACTGTGATTGCTCTGTTTCTGATATTCTTTAGATATCATAACCTAATCAGCTTAACCACAGCTGGAGGATTATTCTTTGTTTATATTGGTATTCGAATATGGATGAAGAGGAATGCAAGAAAACGCATTGCAAAACATTTTAGTCACGGATATGCTGTTGAAGAAGTGGAAATACTCCCTTCATTAAAGGTCTTTTACAAGTGGGATTTTATTGTACACTCTAGTTCTCACGATATTGTAGGGAATTTTAATCAATTCAAAGGCATCGTGAAGGTGATTGAGAAACTGCCAAAGCGTCAAAAACATTTGATGGATGTATTCATGCAAACAAATGTAGGTGCGTATTTTAGTGATTTTACTCCGAATTTCCATGTTGCTTCTTTTAAAGAGATGGAACATACAGTGTTAAAAGTAATCGATCTTAGATATCATTTCAAAGGGAACTTCATGCATCATGCTGAAGTTAGACTTGATGAGAGTATGAATGTGGTGGAGTCATATTTCCAACCCTATAATCAAAGTCGACGAATTCCTGTGAGTGAATCTGCGTAGCGTAGAATTTAATATGAATTGTAAAATATAGTGTTGATGAAGTGGAGCTTATGCTCTTACGAACATCAGCACTTTTTTTCTTTATGATAAAATATATGTAATACAGTCATATTGAAATAATATTATAAGGAAGGTGATGTTATTGATACTAACAATCACCCTGAATCCAGCCGTTGATAAAACGATTCAACTTGATAATTTTCAACTTGATCAAGTCAACCGTGTGCAGGCCATGCGAATTGATGCTGGTGGCAAAGGGATAAATGTTTCTCATACCATTAAAGCCATGGGCAGGGAGAGTAAAGCTTTTGCAGTCATAGGTGGACATGCAGGGGAATTTATAAAAACAGAAATGAACAAAGAAGGTATCGAATTTGATTATTTGAATGTGGATTCAGAAACTAGGACAAATCTAAAAATCGTTGATTCAGTCAATAACGTTCATACTGATATCAATGAAGCGGGCCCTGAAGTGGATTCTTCCTTTGAAAATACAATCATTAAGCGAGTGGATGAATTAATACATAAGGGTGACGTTCTAGTGTTAAGTGGAAGCTTGCTTCCGGGACTCACAGTCACTTTATACAAAAAACTTATCGATGTGACTTCAAAAAAAGAGGCACAAGTAATACTAGATGCGGATGGTGAGACTCTTCGTGAGGCTTTAAAAGCTTCCCCAGATGTCATAAAGCCAAATATCCATGAACTAAGAAGACTTGTGAGTAAAGTTCTTGATCATAAGGAGTCAATCGTATCATTTGCTAGAGAACTTATAAAGAATGGATCTGTTAAAAAAGGCATTCTTGTTTCATTAGGTGATCAAGGTGCTCTTTGGATTACAAAGGATAAAGTCCTTGTTGTAGATGCGGTTCAAACGAAAGTGAAATCAACAGTTGGAGCAGGTGACGCTATGGTGGCAGCACTGGCCATAGGATTATCAGAGAAAATGTCAGATGTAGAAATGCTGAAACTGGCTACAGCTGCAGCGGTAGCAAGAATATCTTCAGACGGACCTATTCAGTGTAGTCTGAAACAACTCAGAGATATTTCAGAACAAGTGAACATATATGAATATAAAGTGAAGACGAGAGTGCTGCAACCGAAGAACTTTTAGAAACGCTTCATAATATGGACTAGGAAATAAAGCGGTGGTGAGTGACTTACATACACGTTAATTAAGACTATTGAAGATAGATAAATTGAATCTGTCTTCGATAGTCTTTTCTTTTGTAGATCAACCAAAGTTTAGAGTTAGATTGATGAAAAACATCGTTATACAATGAAAAAATATCTAAAAACAATAAAAGTTTATTGATAAACGATAAATCGCGTGGTATTATAACTTTGCTTCAAGAAGGAGGAAACAATGAAACTAAACAAAACCGTAATGTTAAAGTTAACGACGATCATGATTGGTATTTGTGCCTTAGTCACTTGTGTATTTTGCTTACCTCAATTTATGGAAGTGTACATTCGTTCAAATCCATTGTTTGAATTGTTGTCTAAACAGGTGTTCATGGGGATTTACCTCACGTTGATTCCGTTCATGTTCAGTTTATATCAAGCCATTGAAATTCTAAGTTACATAGAAGAAAAATCAGCTTTCTCAAATAAAGTGGTTTTTGCACTTAAATGTATTAAGTATAGTGCTTCTTTAATTGCTGTAACTTATATTTTACTATTGATTAGGCTAGCACTCATTAGCACTACAGAGTCTAGTATATTGATTATATTTGGCGTGCTGGGGTTCACATCAGTTGTGGTAGCCTTGTTTGCAAGTGTATTGCAAGAGCTTATGCAGAGCGCTCTTGAAATAAAGTCAGAAAATGATCTGACAGTCTGAGGTGAGATGATGGCAATTGTAGTGAACTTGGATGTCATGTTGGCAAAACGAAAAATGAGTGTAACAGAACTGTCTGAAAAAGTTGGGGTTACTATGGCGAACCTTTCTATCCTTAAAAATGGAAAAGCCAAGGCTGTTAGATTTTCAACCCTTGAAAAGATATGTGAAGTTTTGGATTGTCAGCCTGGTGACATATTAGAATATGAAAAATCGGAGGATTATAATGAATAGAAAATTCTTGTTAACATTACCTTTTATACTGAGTTTGATTTGCTTCACTGCGTATACTTTGATTGGACAAAGTGTGGCAGCGGATGGAACTTTAGTTGAATCGTTTGCATTTGTTCCACTTGGTTACCTGTTCTTTACTATAGGGATTATAGTATGGGCCGTACAGTTTGGGAAAATATTTTTAAGTAAGAAGAAATCTGGTCAATAGAAAAGAGAAATAAAGAAGGGGCATTGCTTATAGAATCTACAACTCTATTTTGCAGCAGCCCCTTTTCTATTTAAAAGAGCATCTATTAAAATGACTTAATTGTAATAATCTGAATGAAAGAAAGGTATATAATGAGTAATGAGAATTTATGTATATTTCAAAAACTCAAAAAAACTTTCTAAAATCGGGAACTAATATGGAACTCACCCCGTCATAAGGGTAGAAAAACTAAATTGAAAGGAGGTCAGTGACAGTGAGCGAACAAGAGCGACTTCTAATTGAACGTGCGAAATCGGGAGATGTTGAAAGCTTTGAGACTCTGATTCGAAACCATCAATCGTATGCGTATAATATCGCATACAGAATGATAGGCAATGAAGAAGATGCCAAAGATGCAGCCCAAGAAGCTTTGATCAAGGTTTTTAAGAACCTTCAAGCTTTTAAAGGTGATTCAGCATTCAGCACGTGGTTGTACCGGATCGTTATGAACACATGTAAAGATCTACTGAGAAAAAGAAAACCAAATGAAATATCAATCGATAAAACATACGAGACTGATGAAGGCGAAGTACATCTTGAACTGAAAGATGACAAGAATGACCCAGTCACACTTTATGAACAAAATGAAGTTCGAGTGACGATTGAATCAGCACTTGAGGAATTGCCAGAGAATTATAAGGCAGTTGTGGTGCTTAGAGAAATACAAGGACTGAGCTATGACGAAATATCAGAAATAGAAGGTATTCCAGTAGGGACAGTCAGATCAAGAATTAATCGAGGCAGACGTATACTTAGAGAAATTTTAAAAGACAAATTAAGAATGAATACGGCGTACGAAACGTCGTAACTCCCACATAGAAAGGAGGGAAGACAAATGACTTGCAAAAATATTGAAGACAAAATATCAATGTATTTAGATGGTGACCTACCACAAATCGAAGTGGAGGACATGAATAAACACATAGAAAATTGTGAAGCGTGTAAAGCGCTCTTTGAAGATATGAAATTAATGCATGAACTTATGGTTGAAATGCCACAAATGGAATTACCTGAAGGCTTTGAGGCAGAGCTTCATGAGAAACTTGTAATTGAAGCAAAGCAAATGGAAGATTTATCTGAAGAACAGGAAGATCAAGACGATCGAAAAGTGATCCAGTTTAAAGTTCCAAATTGGAAAACATTTAAGCGACACTCTAAGCCGTTAACGGCGTTGGCTGCAACCGTACTTATTGCATTTTTAGCTTACGGTGCGGACAGTGTTCTTGATGTTATACCTGTCAGTATGAAAGAGGCTCCATATGAAGTGATGGAAGAAACGGCAGCAGAATTCACTTATGATTCCGATGAAGCGCATGTTGAAATGAGTTTCAACGAAGTATCACCGAAAATAACGATGACTGCTGATTCACTCGAAAATTCTGCCGCTGTTGATAGATCAGCTATGGTTGGAACTATGATGGCTGAACCAGAAGTTACAGCAATGGATGCAGCTGAAATGTCGGATTATGCATTAACAGTTGAAGATCAGAGTGCAACACCGGAAGTTAGTGTAACATCGGAAGTTAGTACAACTAAGGAAACAATGGTCGACAGTAGAATGATCATCTATTCAGCAGATGTTGCGCTGGATATTGTTGATTATGATTACGTGTATGAAAATATAGTATCTACGGTTAATCGTATGGGTGGCTATGTTGGCAACGCAAACACATCGTATAAGTATTACGATGAGTCAGATCCAGATTCTTCCCTGAAGTATGGACGACTAACAATTCGAGTACCGCAAGAGAAGTTTATGGAGACGCTTGATCTTCTTGAAGAAATGGGTGTTCGAAAGAACCTGAATATATGGTCGCAAGATATCACATCTCAGTATAGAGATATTGCAGATGAAGTGGCGAATCTTGAGATTCGTGAGACAAAACTTCGTGAAATCATGGAGACTGCTGAACTAATTGAAGATGTCATTACTGTTGAAAGAGAACTCAGCCGTGTACGTGGTGAAATCAATAACTATATGGGCACTCTTAAAGAATGGGACAGACTCGTTAGTTTATCAACAATAACAATTGAGCTTAATGAAGTTGAAACACTTGAACCAAGGATCAAACCTATTGATAAAACGCTTATTCAAAAGGCGAAAGATGGTTTTGTGAACTCCATCAATCAATTAAGATATCTAGGAGAGATACTATTCATTGGTTCTGTGGCGTTCTTCCCTAAGTTGATCGTTTGGATCATTATATTCTTCATTGGCTATAAGATCGTAAGATGGTTACTGAGAAAGTTTAGGAAATAAATTCAAGAAGTAAACTATAAGACATAATACCAGAACATAAAAGGAGAAATTAAAATGAAAAAGATTATTTCAGCGGTTGTTGCAATCGCGTTAATAGCAGGATTATTTGTGACAGGTGCCGTGAAAGCGCCAATGACAATTTCTGAGGCAGCTGCAGTGGAAGCAACTGAAAACAGATTGTCAGTGAATGGTGAAGGTGTCGTTCAAGTGACACCAGACATGGCATACATCAATATTGGTGTAGTGACAGAAGATAAAGACGCATCAGTTGCACAGTCTGAAAATGCAAAGCTTATGACAAATGTTAAAGTGGCAATTATGGAAGCTGGCATTGCGGAAGACGATATGCAAACGATGAACTACAGCATTTACAAATCGTACATTTACTTTGATGATAAAGAGCGTGAAGAAGTTTACAAAGCGTCTAACACACTTAAAATTACGGTTAGAGATCTAGACAATCTGGGAAATCTGATCGATGTGGCTTCAAAGTCGGGTGCGAATCAAATCAACAGCATTCAGTTCACTGTAGCTGACGAAGAAAAATATTATCAAGAAGCTCTAGTTCTGGCTATGACAAATGCTGAAGGTAAAGCAAATGCTATTCTTGGAACTATGAACAAAGAAGCGGGCATGCCTGTAATGATTAGTGAGTCTAGCTACGGTGGGGAAATTTTAAGAGACACTGGCGCCATAGCGTTCTCAGCAAAATCAGAATCTGCAAACTACTCAACACCAATCCAAGCTGGAGATATTGAAGTTTCAGCGAGAGTAGCTGTGGAGTATGATTACAGCAAGTAAGGTTTTAATGAAAGAAGTTTTAAATGCATAAATTAAGGGATATCCTCATGGATATCCCTTTTAATTTACTATAAACCAGACTTGTCCAAAGACAAATAGAGAGCATGGTAAGTTGCACAAACACCTTCATCTGTTCTAAATTCACGTTCGTAAATTTCAGTTACAGTTTGCATGAACTTCGGTGTTGTACGAGAACGTGAGGCACTTGCATTATTTGCACCGATTTTTTTAACCGATTGGAAGAATGCCATGCAGTCTTCAAAATACTCTGGTAGGAGTTCGTCGCTGACTGAAATCGCAGCTTCGATTTGAAGTTGGGACTTGGCTTGTTTTAGTCTAGAGGTCCATTCATCACCTTTATGGAAGTTCTGACTTGCTTGAGCATCTTCCTCAAGGTTGAGTTCACTTGAAGCCATTTTAAAAGCTTCTCCTAATTCAAAGAATGTTCTTTCGCCAAATGTAGAAAATAGGCATTGACCGTTTTCTGATAAATTATTCAAGATGAGTGTCGTTGTTTCGTCCGGATGGTTGAACCACTGGAACGTTGCATTTGAGATAATCAGGTCATATGAGTCTTCAGGAAAGGCACTTTCTGCATCGGCACATTTGAAGTTAATGCGTCCGTTTGTATTGATACTAGACAACCTGTCACGAGCAACATCAATCATTCCTGGTGCCAAGTCCAGTGCTAAAATCTGAGCATCAGGATATTCCTTAGCAATCAATTCAGTTAGGAATCCTGTACCACATCCGATTTCGAGAATTTTTTTAGGATTCTTAACAACAATGTTTGAAATAAGCTTACGTGACATCTGTTTTTGAACAACTGCATAATCATCATATGTTTTAGCGTTGCGACTGAATCGTCGTTCCAGCTTTTTTTTATCTATCATTAGAAATTCAACCCCTTGAGAAATTGTTTAATATAATCAGAGCATTCATTGGTCTTGAAAACATGTGGTGCATGACCTGTGTTCTCAATAAGGTGAAGCTGAGATTCTTTCAAATGTGCATGCAACCACTGTGCTGATTGAGAGGGGCAGATTAGATCTTCGCTCCCTGTAATCAAGCAAATAGGAACAGCGATACTCTGAACGTGATCTCGTGCATCTACACATGCCAGTTGTTTTAGACCGTCTGCTAAGTTTGTGTTTTGCTTAGAATTAATTTGAGGATCTTGGAATGCTTCTACATAAACCTTGGCGCAGTCATCTGATTTTTTATCAGATTGACTGATGCTTTTTTTTATAAAAGCATCAATGACTTCAGTAGGGTTTTTAAGTAGATTTTCAGCCATTTGCAATACGATAGGTGCGTGCCATCCGAAATTGTAATCAGGTGTATTCGCTGATACAAATCGAGGTGAAGCCCCTATGAGAACAGAACCAACAATATTTGAATTTGAAAGGTCCATTGTCGATAAATACTCTAAAATTGGAAAACAAGCACTTGACCAACCAATGAGAATTGTAGGGACGTTTTCGTCAAAATTCAGGAGAGCATTATTAATACCTTCATTCGTGAGAGAACGCTCCGAAAACCAATCGATGACAATGCCGGATTTTGTAACTGTGCTTAATTCTTTTATAAGTGAATTGAATACGGATGGGTTAGAAGCCCATCCGTTTATATACAAAATATTAACCTTCATAACTGCCTCCAAGCATATCAAGTCCTTGCCTTATCGTTTTTAGCAGACCATCAATTTCTGCAGGTGTGTGTGTGGCCATTAAAGAGACACGAAGTCGGCTTGTACCATGCGCAACCGTAGGTGGTCGAATAGCTGGAACATAGTAACCCTCTTCACACAAATAATCAGAGATCCTGAGAGCATCTTCAGATGTACCTATTATAATTGGAATGATAGGTGTCATATCGTCATGCACAGGAATATTCATTTCTTTCAAACCTGTCTTAAAGCGAATAATATTATTTCTCAGTCGAGTTCGACGATCATCAGCAACAGGAAGAAGTTCGATTGATTTTAAAGATGCAGCAACAGCACTCGCTGGCAAAGATGTTGAAAAGATAAAACTTCTTGCACTGTTTCTAATCCAATCAATAACACTCTTCTTTCCAGCCACATAACCGCCAACTGAAGGTACAGCTTTTGAAAATGTTCCAATATGAATATCGACATTGTGTCCAACGCAGAGCTCAGAAGCGGTACCGCGTCCGTTAAGACCGAGAACACCAAATCCGTGAGCATCATCGACGGCGAGTAGACAACCAAATTCCTTGGCAAGTTTTGAAATCTCACCAAGTGGTGCGATTTCACCGTCCATACTGAATATGCCATCAGTTATTATGAGCTTATGGGGCGTCTCTACCTTTGTGAGTTTTTTACGCAGGTCGTCCATATCCATTGTTTTATATCGAAGTGTACGTGCTTGTGTTAATAGAGCACCGTCCACTATGCTTGCGTGATTCAGTTTATCAGAAAGTATTGTCCAAGACTTATCTGTTATAGAAGAGATAACCCCTAGATTGGCCATATACCCTGTATTAAAAAGTAGGGCAGACTCAGTGCCTTTAAATTTCGCAAGAGCAGTTTCTAAGTCGTTATGTATAGGCGTTGTGCCCGTTGTAAGTCGTGAACCACCAGAGCCAGTTCCAAAAGTTTCAGTGGCTTGAACAGAAGCTTGAGTTATGTCAGGATGTCCATTAAGTCCAAGGTAATTATTAGAACCAAATAGAATAAACCAGCGATCGTTATGTCGAATTCGGCTAGCTTGTGCTGTGTCAATATTTCTACATGTTCGTATTTGTGAGTTTGCTTCAAGCTCAAGTAAGGCTTGGTTAAAGTCCATAATAGTTCTCCTATTGTATACATTCCATATTTGTCAATGATGACCAGATACTGTAAGTATATACTGGATGTTGGATTTTGTACTGTTGTTTCTTTAATAAAGAATAAAATATTTGAACAGCATTGTCAACTTGAATGTAATTTGTGGTTTACAATCTGTTGGTTTTCAAGCATAATTAGATCAGATGATAAATTGTAAACAGAGAATCTTGTATAATTTCAGCTCTAGGTTTCGCATATGCGAAACGTTAAAAGAGTATTATGCAAGATTCCAGAATAAAATTGTAATGGAGGTTGACATTATGGTGTTCGATAAAACAAAGGAACTTTTTATAGAAATTATGGGTCTAGATGACGATGAGGTGAAATTGGAGGCTCAAATATTTGATGAACTTGATGCCGATTCACTTGATATGTCACAAATACTATTGGGCTTAGAAAATCACTTTGAAATTGACCTTCCAGATGATACGTCTGCCAATGTTGATTCAATTGCCGATTTGGTTCGAGTTGTTGAACAATCGAGAGCGGCATGAGAGAAAAAATTGTAATAACAGGTCTTGGGTGTATCACACCGATCGGCCATAATATAGAATCATTTTGGGAAGCCTGCCTAAAAGGTGAAAAGGGTTTTGGTCCCATCACGCACTTTGATGGCACTAAAGTAAAGACGAGCCTTGTGGCAGAGGTCAAAGACTTTGACCCTACAAAATTATTGGGAC
>Ga0209379_10001931_pt1 | contig 13002 bp, 8 predicted proteins | sample tdDd001_FD_187124 | JGI IMG/M metagenome (GOLD analysis project Ga0209379, IMG submission 187124) | Marine sediment microbial communities from the Atlantic coast under amendment with organic carbon and nitrate - tdDd00.1 (SPAdes)... | ecosystem: Environmental > Aquatic > Marine > Coastal >...
AAGAAAAAATGTCTGGTGACAATAGCGAAATGGCCACACCTGTTCCCATCCCGAACACAGAAGTTAAGCATTTCAGCGCTGAAGGTAGTACTACGGTGCAAGAATAGGACGTCGCCGGGCATTTTTTAAACTCACAATTAGTGAGTTTTTTTTTACATAATAATTATTGACTATCAATACTAAAACCATGAATTAGCACTGTTTATCATATACGTCTTTTTTACAACTTAAACCTTTAAAATAGACTATTTAATTATAATAATTGAACAAAGTAATTTAAATAGTACATTTTCTAATTCTTATTCTAACAATAAAACCCTGGATAGTGTATAATAAGAAAGATAACATTCTGGAAAAAATAACCTAATTTAGAATCTTATTATTTAGATTTTATTCTTAAAAACATGAAAATAAAATACTCTTCTTATTTGATTATTTTAACCGTGCAGGTAATATATAATAATAAGATTGAAAAAAAAATGCATATTTCAAAAAAAATGTAATTTTGTAGGTGGAATAAATGAAGAAAATTATTATAGTTTTACTATTAATAAACATGTATTTACTCTTTAACATAATAAAGTTAAAGGAAGAAGATTATGTAGATAGTTCAGCTAGAATAAATGATAATGAATCGGAATTTTCTATGAAAGATTCAAGATATGATTTTGGGGTATTTTTGGATGTGAAGTATACAAAAAAAAATATAGATTATATTTCAAAATATAGTGAAATAATTATCGACGTTAGACAAGCTGATTATAATTCAATTGAATCTATAAGAGATGATAATACAAAAATATATTCTTACCTAAGTTTTGGATCGTTAGAAACTTTTAGAGAATATTATGATGAGTTTGAAAATCTTTGTATTATGGATTATGAAGGATTTGATGATGAGTGTTTTATTGATGTTAGAGATAGCAGTTGGCAAGACTACTTGCTAAACGATGAATTAAAGAGGATTTATGAGTACGAAATAGATGGAATATTTTTCGATAATTTCGATGTCTATCATCATTTTAATGAAAGTGATTTTCTTGATGCGATTGATAACTTTTTAATTAGATTTAAATTGCTTTATCCAGACTTAGAAGTGTTCGTCAATGGTGGTTATAAGTACTTTAATGATTGCATTGATGCAAAATGTAAGTCATTAAATACTATTAGTAAAATTAACATTGAGGAAGTTTATTCGAGGATTAAATCTTATAAAAAGGAAGAATTTGTCGAACAAAATGAAAAAGATGTAAAGTATGTTTTGGAGTATATGGATTTATTAATAGAGAATAATTTCGATCTTTATGTCATCGAATACGTAAATAACAATGAAATATATACTAAATATAGCGATACATATTTAAGTAGAGAGATTAAATTATATATGTGTGATTCAATTAATCTTACTGTTGATTGTACAGTATTTGACTAATCACACTATTATCATGTTGGAAAAGGGTTGATTATGTGAAGGTTTTACTAATAGGGTCTGATGAGTATATTGCTACAAGTTTAATAAAAAGATTTAGAATCGATCATGATCAAATTTTACTTGTTGGTAACTTTAGGCAAACTATATCATCAAGATTTGATAATATTTCGTTCTACTTTAGTGATGAAAACTATCTTAATAAGATTGATGAAATAATCATTACACATATTCCAGAAACAATTATTTATTTCGAGAATTTTTCTTCAAGTAAACAAAATTTCACGCTTGATGAAATTAACAAAAAGAATGAAATTTTTTATAGTGTCTTTTCGACATTGACAAAATCTAAAGTTTCAAAATTCATTTACATATCATGTGCGAAAATGCTTGAACGTGATAAAATGATTAATCCAAATGTTGAGTTAGATTTTGAGTTAACTCCTCATATTATAGCTGAAACATTTATTGATAGTTTACGTTTAATTAATCCTATGGAAACAACAATATTGAGAGTTACAGATCTTTACGGAAGAAATGTAGATGATTTAAGGAATCCGATAAATTATTATTTAAGAAAGAAAACTAATGGAAATATAGGAGACAAAGATGAATTATGGTCTCTAGATTATAAAGCCGATTACATATATGAAAGCGATTTTGCTCAAGCAGTATTTAGAGCTTGTCATTTACCTATTTATGGAATTTTCACTATAGCTTCTGGAAGATTATTATCAGTTTCTAATATCATGGAAATTGTTGATAACCTTGAAAATCCAGAGTTTAGTGGTACTGAATTACCAAATTCAATTTATGATATTAAGAAAACTTCAGTGATGTTAGATTTTATTGGAAAAGTCAACGAATTAGATGGAATTAAGTATAGCCACGACAGAATCAGTAGAAATAATAGAGAAGTTAAACAAACTAGAAAAGAATTTAATATTCCTCGAATGATAAGAGAATTCTTCAAAGGTGTATTTGCACCAAAAGAAATTGATCTCTTAAAGACAATCGAAAATATCGTTTTATTTTTGATTGTCGCAAAACTAGTTTTGCAAAATGATATTACTTTGATTATGAACTTTATTGATATAAGAATGTTTTACATTGTTTTGATTGGATCGATATACGGATTGAAACAGTCAATTATTTCCACAATACTTTGCGTATTACTTTTAGGATATCAATACTATCAGCAAGAAGTCGGATTTTTATACTTTATTTATGATGAATATGTTATTAGTTCAATATTCATGTATCTTTTATCAGGAGTTTTAATTGGTTATTTTGTTAACTCAAAAGTAAATCTTGTTCTTGAACTAAAATCTAAGGTAGAGAGATATGAAGATAAATACAAGTTTATGAAAGATATGTATGAAGAAAGTATCGAAGTTAAAAATACTTTACAGGCACAAATTTTTAAATCAAAGGATTCATATGGAAGGATTTTTAGATTCTTATCGAAACTAAATAGTTTAGAGGTTGAAGAACTAAAACATGAAATTATCACTTCAACTGAAAGCATTCTTGAGAATAATTATATATCATTGTATATGGTATCTAAAGATTCAAATTTTATGCGATTGATTTCTTCGTCTAAGTCGATAAAAAATTTACCTAAGTCAATTCATATTGATGATTATCCATCAATTAAAAAATTATTACTAAATCAAGAAATTTTTGTGTTGGAAAACATCTCGAGCGACTTCTTTATTAAGATGGCAGCACCAATCATTAATAACAATGAAACTATAGCTATGTTAGCGATGCATGAACTTAGGTTTGAAGATAATTCACTTGGTTATAAGAATATGTTTGATGTTACTGCAAGAATTGTAAATCAATCGATCGTAAGAGCCTTGGAATATCAAAAACTCTCAGATGAAGAGGAGTTTATTGAAGAGTATGATGTATTAAAGTCCGAATATTTAAAAGAGAAAAAAGAGCAATTACTTATCTCGAAAAATGAAGGTGTTTCTGACTTTACAACTATTATAGTTGAAAATTATATCACTATAGATTTATGCCATATCGTAAGAAGTCAAATTAGAGAGTTTGATTTTATAGGAATAAATAAAGATGATAATGTTGAAATATTATTAACAAATACTAAAAGAAATGAAGCAATATATTTCTTAAATAGATTAACAAAAAAAGGCATTGATGCAAAAATAGAAGGTGATTTATAATGACGACATTTCACTTGGTGCTGTTAATTGATTTTGTGTTATTTTTCTTATTGATTTTAATCTGGCCTTTTGCAGATAAAAAGTTAAAGTTTATAGCTTTATCAATTCATATATTGTTACCATTTTTTGGTCAAATTATTATTTCTATATTTTATGTTTTAGTTAAAAACTCTAAGGCTGTGGATTATGGAGAATATCTAAATTTCTTTGATGATGAAATTGAAGATGTGAAATTTGATAAAAGTTTAGGAGCTGAGAAAACAGTCCCTATTGAGGAAGCATTATTAATTAATGATGATAACATACAAAGAGAAATAATCTTGGATGTAGCTAAAAATAATCCCAAGGACTTTATTTCGGATTTAAAGAAAGCACTTTTAGTTGATGACTCTGAAACAGCGCATTATGCTGCTTCAATCATTACATCACTAGTTCGAAAATATGATGTTGAGATAAAAGAAAAAAGAAAAAAATTCGAATTGAAAAAGGATAACGAATCAAAAAAAGACTTTATTAAAGTCTTAAAATTAGCGTTAGATTCTAAACTTCTTTTAGAAAATAATGAATGTATTTATCGTGAAGAATTATATTCTTTATTAAAGATAGAGATTGAAAAAAGAAATCAAGAAGAATACTACTTTGAAGAAATGGCTATATTCTTAATAGAAGCAAAAAGGTATCAGGATGTCTTAAATCTTTTAAAAAAATACGAAGAAAACTTCTATCTAAGCGATAGACCATTTTATTTTATGCTTCAAGTATTTTTCGCAACAAAAGATGAAAGAATATATAACTTAGCTAAACAAAAAATAGATAAATATAAAGGATATATTTCAAATGATATTTATAATTTACTAAAGTTTTGGGGTGAATAAATTGGCAGAACAAAAACAAAGCTCTTATTTTATTAAGTACACTTACTTGCTAATATTAATTGCAATTTTTTCACTACTTTATATACTTATTCACTTTGAGTTTTTTTACAAAAAAAGTGTTAAAGAAAATATAACTCTTAATGATATTATATTAGGTGAAATCGATGAAAGTTTTATAAATGAGAGAACATATTATTTAGTTTATGATAATGAAGATGAAGTCAGTGTCAATTATCTGAATAATATTTCAAACACTCTTGAAGATATTAAAATAAATTATTCAGTTGTTGATGTTAAAATCAACATTTTACCAACTGAAGATGACGTGATTATTTTTATTGTAAGAGATTGGTACAAATATATAGATAAAATTGATGATTTCCTTGAGAGCGTTAGAACTGGAACATCAATATTATTCGCTAACCTTCCTAGTGCCGATAATAGCTTTATGAATTATAGATCTAAACTAGGTATTATTGAATTTGCTTCTACTAGTACAACATCTCAGTTAATATTCACTGACGAGATGTTAATTGGTGCAAATTTAGGTGAATCATTACAATTTGATTTTATGATTGAATACTCATACATCTTACATCTGACGAAAGATACAAATATTTATTTAAAAGGTGAAAATGAAGAGGCTATATTTTACACAAGAGATTACGGAAAAGGGACAATTGGTGTTTATAATGGTGACTTGCTTACCGGAGGATACTACGAGGGTATTCTCTTAGGCGCTTTAACGACAATAAGCGACACTTTTGCATATCCTATTGTAAACTCGAAAGTTATCTTCCTAGATGATTTCCCAGCTCCACACCAGTTGTTTATTGATACAAGTAAAGATGATTATAATTATAGCTCCAATGAATATATTCAATATGTTTGGTGGCCAGATATTAAATCAACTTCAAAACGATTTGGAGTTGAATATACATCTTCATATGTTCTTGTTTATAATGATAAACTAAGTGGAGATTTTAATGATGAATTTTCTTTAGATGAATTTGACATATTTAAATATAGTAAAGAATTAGTAAGTAACGATAGTGAAATGGGAATACATGGTTACAACCATTTTCCACTGTATTTTGGTAGTTATGAAGGTACTCAATTTGAAGGAATATACGATAATTGGAATTCAGTTGATGATGCTCGCCGAGCATTTAAACATGCTGTCGATGTTATGAAACAATTATTCCCAGCCTATAATATTCATAGTTATGTCGCACCATCTAATGTAATAGATATGCAAGGTGTTAAGATTGTAAAAGAAGTTCTAGGTGAACCCGTTATTATTAGTGATCTATACAATAACGATACCTTAACTTCATTAAATAAAGGATTTAAATATGAAGATGGAGTAATATACTTTCCTAGGTTCTCATCAGGATTTATTTTTGATGCCCAAATGCAATTCAACATAATGAATGGTGTGAATAAATACGGAATATTTTCACACTTTATTCATCCTGATGATGTTGCAGCAACAGAACGAAGTGGTGGGAAAAGTTGGGAGCAACTTAGAATAAGTTATAATGAATATTTAGAATATATGGATGAGAAATATTCCTCACTAGATTATCTGAGAGTATCAGATGCAGCAAAACGACTTATGATTTGGGATCAACTTGAAATAAAGATTGAGTATAATTACGATCATCTTTCAATATTGACCAATTCTGGTGAAAGACAATATAGTTTGTACATCAAAAGTAAAACTCCATTAGCTAATGGTATTGGTTATGAAGTAAAACAAATAAATGAAAACTTATATTTAGTTAACGCAAGTAAAGACAGAATTAAAATTACATATCTAACAGATTAGTGATTTATCAATAAAATATAACATTAATTAGAAATGGTGTGAATTTATGAGTAATTCAAATTACAATAAAATCAGGAAACTGAAATCAGTAAAAAAGAATCAAGAGTTTAATACTGAGAGTAGTTATGAAAAGAAGTCAAATGTTCATACTGTAAATGATTCTCACAATCATCAACGAAAAAATATAGAGAGACAAAGAGTCAAAGACTATAACTATATAACTCAAAATTCAAAAGTCAATAAATACTTAAACAAGATTACGTATGTTGAACAAATAAAAGATGTAGCACATTCAGATGTTCAACTCAATTCTATTGAATTTAGAGAAATTGAAAATTCAGAAAAAAAAGTAAGAAAACTTAAAAGTCATTCAATGGTTAACCTTGAAAAGATTTACAAAAATGGTTATAAAGAAATTAAAGAAAATGGTTTTTTAGAATCAAGTTCTTCTGATGAAGAAGAGGATGGTTCATTTAAATATTTACAATATATAAACGCTTTTTCCTCTTTCGATGATTTATCGGAATATGAAGTAGAAAAGATAGACATTGATAAAAAAATAGCAGATTTAGAAGCTAAATATAGCTTAGATGATTCTGAAAAAGACATCTTTGAAAATAAAAATAAATCGTTAACTAGAAAAAGTGAAAGTTTTGGGTTTGATGTATTAGAACAGATTGAAAGATTAGAGGGCAAAATAACTAGACTAAGTGATGATATTCAACCTACTATCACTCAAGAGAAGGAACCAATAACCTCTAAAACAGATGAAGGTCCTTGGGAGACTGCTATTCTCAATGAAATGAGTTCATTAGAGAAGCAATTTGATTTAGAACTGAGAGAAAGACTAGCAAAATATGAGGAATCTGAAAAACCTAAAATACTAGAAGATGTCATACTAAGAAATGATAACAAAAATGTACAAGAAGAAGTTATTGAATCATTTCCCGAAGTATTATATCTTGAAATAGATAAGAATGGAAAAGAAATTTTTATAGATCAAGATGATGACATCTTGGAAATAAGTTTAAAATCACTTGAAGATGAACGAATTTTAGAACAAGATAAAGAAATTATAGAATTAAGTTCTAGAACTTTAGAAACTATTGTTCCGACATTAGTACCAGAAAAGGTTATATCAAATAATTCAAAGGTTGAAAATATTGAAGAAAGTATTACTCCTGAAGTTGACTCTGATGCAATGTTTGATTCACCTAGTAATTTTGACTTGCCATTAAATCCAAATTCTGCACTATTGGGAACATTAAATTTAATAAAATCTAAAGTTAAGACTATTAAAGAAAAAGATAAATCACAAACAGAGAAACCGTTACATATTTGCTTAATATCGGAAGGATGTTATCCATATGTAGTTGGTGGTGTATCAAGTTGGATTCACTCATTAATCAAGTCAATGCCACAATATAACTTCACTATCTTATCCATTAATACGGATAGTAAAGATCGTGGAAATTTTAAGTATGAAATGCATGATAATGTTATTGAAGTAAGAGAACACTTCTTTAGTGATTACTTTCAAGCTAAAGGTGATAATAGTTTAAAATTAAAAGATGTAGGGAATGTATATTTAGAATTCTCTAAATTATTAAGTGATGTTAATACTAACTGGGATGAAATTTTTCAATTTATTAATAAAAATCCTAAATGTACACCTCAAGATTTTCTCTTGAGTAAACCATTTTTTGATTTAGTAATTGAAACTTACAATAATAATTATGATAAATCGTCTTTAAATGAATACTTATGGACTGTAAGATCAATGATTTTACCTTTATTAAGTGTGATGATGATCGATTTACCTGATGTTGATATTTTCCATAGTGCCTCAACCGGTTATGCTGGAATTTTAGCAACAAGTGCTAAAATCAAGAAAAACAAACCAGTTTTAATAACAGAGCATGGGATTTATACAAGAGAACGCGAGGAAGAGGTAATAACTGCCGATTGGGTAAAACCATATTTTAAAGATTTTTGGATTTCTTTCTTCTCGGCGTTATCAAACTGTGCCTACAAGTATACTGATTTATCAATAACTTTATTTCAACATGCGAGAGAACTTCAAGAGGATTTAGGTTGTGTTAAAGAGAAACAACTTGTTATTGCAAATGGTGTTGATGTGGATAGATTTATGAAGATTGAAAGAAGCAATTTAGATGTTAAAAATCCTGTTATTGGAGCAATTGTTAGGGTAGTGCCAATCAAGGATATTATTACAATGTTACAAGCATTTAGATTAGTTCATGTACACAATCCGAATGCAAGATTCCTAATTATGGGACCTAAGGAAGAGAATCCTGAGTATTATGAAGAATGTCTTCAGGTCTCAAAACTACTCGAAATTAATGATGTAGTTGAGTTTACAGGAAGAATTAATATCTTGGATTATTTACCCAAAATTGATTTGTTAGTATTGTCTTCAATTAGTGAAGGACAACCTTTATCAGTTCTAGAAGGTCTAGCAGCCGGGGTACCATATGTAACTACAAATGTGGGTAGTTGTCATGAGATTATTTACGGAGTAGATGACGGACTAGGTGATGCTGGTGCAGTTGTACCAATCATGGACTTCAAGGGAATCTCTCAAGCTATTATTAGAATAATTACTGATCCAGAACTATTACTGAGTATGAGATATGCTGGAGAGCAAAGGGTAAACAAGTTCTTTAGAAAAGAATTTGTTATTAATAATTATGTATCTTTATACGAGGATCTATCGAGGGAGAATTAGATGGCAGGAATAGGTTTTGAACTTAAAAAGATATTCAGAAAAAATAATATATCAAGATTTATTAGTGGATATTTTTATGCCGCCTTTGCATCTATCGGACCTACTCTCGTAATGTTTGCCTTCTTATTAGGAGCGCACTTTACTATGAGAAGATATGGTGTGAATTATATGACGAGGTCTGCTTTCTCGGCAAGTGTCATGTATTCATTTATTATTTCATTGGTATCATCTTCATTGATTACTAATGTATTGTCAAGATACCTTGCAGATACACTATATAAAAAACAATTCGATAAAATTTTAGCCGCTTGTTATGGTTCAGTATTTCTTGGTGCGGTGATATCAGGATCTTTCGGTCTAATATTTTATTTAATTGCTAAGCTCAATATATACTTTGAATTTTTAAGTTATGCCTTGATTGTACAGTTAACGATTCTATTTATTTTAATGGTATTTGTCTCGGCCTTAAGAGAGTATAAGATAATTACATTTTCGTTTATGATTGCAGCAGTAATAGGTCTCATTATTATGTACTTTATGTTAATATATGGTATGGATGTTGAGATTGCTGGTATGTTTGCGTTTAATATTTACTTCTTAATTACTATTATATTATTAATGATAAATATTAGCAGAACTTTTCAACATAATGATGGTTCATATTTCTACTTTTTAAAGTATTATAGAGAGGTAAAGGAATTAGCAATTTCTTCAATGTTTTACTCAATTACCTTATTTATTCATAATATTATAATTTGGTTTTCACCAATAGGCGTGTTGATTGCTAATACATATATCTGTGCTCCAAGTTACGATATGGCTTCATTTTTTGCTATGTTGACCATATTACCTTCGACAGTTTTATTTGTTGTAAATGCAGAAACAAATTTTTACGACAAGTATGTTGAATATGTGAATATATTATCGGGTGCAGGTACTTTAAGAGAATTAGAAGATTCTAGAGTAGAGTTAAAAAATATATTATATTTTGAATTAGCCTTCATAGTAGAAATGCAATTTATGATTACAATTATTTCAATGTTCCTTGCAAGATATCTATTTCCATACTTTGGTATAAGTAGTGAAATATATGGTTATTTTGGTTTCTTGGCCATTGGATACTTGTGTTTGATAATGGTAAACTTAGTTACTGTATTTATGTTTTACTTTGATGCAAGAAATGAAGTTGCCAAGATAATGTCTTTCCTACTAGTTAGTAATATATTATGTACATATGTTACGTTACTTTTAGGTCAAAAATTCTATGGAATGGGGACTCTAGTAGCTAGTTTTTTATCATTTATTTATGCGTTATTAACATTAAGAAAATTAATGATAAATTTGAATTATCGTTTATATTGCTCAAATCCAATAAATATAGAGTAGGTGGAGAAAAATGTTTAGAAAAAACTTTAAAATAATTTTAATAATACTATTAGCAGCGGGGCTATATGCTTCTCTCTATTTTTACTTAGTACATAATTCTAGTAATGCTGAAGATGAAGTTCCTAGTTTATTTGATGATCTCCTTGTAGAATATGACTTTACAGGTCTGCCTTTTACAGAATCAAAAAATGAATATAAGAGACATTCAGATAATGATTTAGAACATCTTTATGTTACGGTTTTTCCAACCTATGATAACGAGACCAAAGAAATGTATGACATCAACACTTTGAATAGCGTTTTAGATGTATTGTTTGATCCTGAAGTTGAAGTGTTATTTCAAAAAGGAAATTCGGAAGGTCCATTACTTTCCATATATGATTCAAATTCTATAAATCCAAATGGGATTATGTCATTACGTGGATTTAGTTCTAGATTAGACCCACAAAAATCATATAGAATTAAATTAAACTCGTCAGCCAATACCTTTAAGGGGCAAACTACAATTAACTTAAATAAACATTATGCTGATCCACTTAGAATTACAAATAAATTTTGTATGGATGCTATAAAAGATCTTGATCATATTGGTAGTCTTAATACGTATTTCGTTAAGTTGTACATTAAAGACTTATCAAAGGGTGAGGATGTATCTTACGAAAACTATGGTCTTTATACTATGGTTGAACAACCAAGTAAAAATTATTTAAAGTCTCGTAATTTAGATAAAAATGGTGCTTTATATAAGCCTTCGTTATTTGTTTTTAACAAACATGAAGCTTTACTTCTTGAAGATGATCCTAAGTATAATGAGGAAGAATTTGAAAAAATAATCAAAATTAGAGAAAATCCTGATCATGAAAAATTATTAAATATGATTGATGAGGTCAACGATCTAACTATTGATATAAACGACGTAATTGAAAAACATTTTAATAGAGATAACTATATAACATGGATGGCGTTAAACATACTATATGGTAACATTGATGCTACATCTTCAAACTTCTTACTATATTCTCCACTGAATTCAAGTACTTGGTATTTTATTCCGTGGGATTATGATAAATCCTTGTATTATTCTGAACTAAACATTAATGAGTATCATTCGCTTGATGAGAGATTAATGGGGATTCAAAATTTCTGGGGTGTAATCTTACATAAGAGATTCTTCCAAAATCTAGAAAACCTTAATGATTTAACTGAGAGAATTCAATATATAAAAGAGAATCATTTAAATAGAGAATATGCAGAAGAATTTAAGAACAAATATTTAAATATTGTTAGATCAACTACATATTCATTACCTGATATAAAATATCTTGAAGTTGAAGTTTCAGAGATGGATTATCAAATCAATCATTTATACGAAATCATTGATAAAAACTATCAAAGGTATCTTGCTAATCTAGAAAGACCCATGCCAATCTTTATCTCTGCTCCCGAGATAATTGATAATAACTACACTTTCACTTGGGATACATCGTTTGATCCTCAAGGAGATAAAATATATTACACATTTGAATTGGCAAGAGATAGTGAGTTTAACTATATTGTTTATAAGGAAACAGATTTAGAAAAAACCTCTATTAACATCGAGTTAGACTTGGTTAATGATATTTACTATTATCGAGTAACTATGGTCGATGAAAATGGAAACTCACAAACAAATATTGAAGAGTTTGTAGACCCTGTAACTGGGGATAGTGTTAGAGGGGCTTTATACTTTGAGGTGAGAAAATAATGTTTAAAAAAGAACTTAGACTTCGTCATGAAGCTAAATACACTATTGACTATAGTTCTTACTTATATCTTACCCAAAAGATTAAGAGTGTTTTACCTTTAGATAAAAATGCTGGTGAAGATGGAAAGTACCACATTAGAACACTCTATTTTGATGATCATATTGATAGTGCTTTACATGAAAAAGAAGCGGGTATAGCTGAACGTAAGAAGTATCGAATACGAATCTATGATTTCAAAGATGGCTATATAAGGTTAGAAAAAAAGATTAAAAAAGGTGATCTTGTAGGTAAAATAAATTCTGTTATTACAATTGATCAGTTTTATAAAATTGTTGATTGTCGTGACATAGATTTCTTGATTAGATCACAAGATGCATTGCTTAATGAATTGTATGTAAAAATAAGAGTCGATTTGTTACGTCCAAGAATTATTGTTGATTATGTTCGAGAGGCATATACGTATCACGCGGGTAATATCAGAATTACATTTGACTCTGATTTAAAATATAGTACAGAAACTAGTGATATTTTCTCTGATTCTGTTCAAACTTGCAGTGTACCGGTGGATAACAAAATAATACTTGAAGTAAAGTATGATAACTTCATTCCAGATCATATTAGGTACTTACTTAGTATAGAAGGTGCATTAAAAAAATCAGTTTCAAAATATGCTATTTGTCTAGCACATTATTTTAGAGTAAGGGGATATTAACTATGGTAAATTTAATTACATTAACAACAACATTTAACGATATTTTTAAGAATAGCTTTATGAATGAGATCAATATTTCTGCA
>Ga0209379_10001932_pt1 | contig 13000 bp, 8 predicted proteins | sample tdDd001_FD_187124 | JGI IMG/M metagenome (GOLD analysis project Ga0209379, IMG submission 187124) | Marine sediment microbial communities from the Atlantic coast under amendment with organic carbon and nitrate - tdDd00.1 (SPAdes)... | ecosystem: Environmental > Aquatic > Marine > Coastal >...
AAGGCATACAACATATAATTATGGGCCGATACACTTTGGCAAAAAGTAAATCTTCTAAATTTTTATCTGCCTATGCATTCTTTAAATATGCCAATGATTTTGTCGGTTGGGAAAGCTATTTTTTAAAAGAGAATCAAAATATCAATGGATATGAATTATTGGAAGGAACCCAAGTCAGCAAATCAACAAATTTGAATGGATTAATGCAAATTATGGCAGGTGTTGATTACTCTCTGCCTGTTAAATTTATAAAAAGCAACCTTAACTTGGGCGGAAAATATACCTATGGCAAAATCCCAACCCTTTATGAAGGAATCAAGTTAAACTCTTATAGCAGTAGCTATGGTATAAAAGTTTCACTTGTGAGCAATATTTCTCAAAATGTTGATTTCAATATTAGTAGTTATACTGCCTACAATCATGCCAGCAACAACCAAAACGACAATAATACCGAGTACATCTCACAAAATATTGATGCTGATTTGAGTTTGACTTTTCTTAGGAGATATAATGTAGAAGCAGAGTATCTACTAAAAACATACAATTATTTTGGCAAAAATCCGGCACAGGAAAATCACCTGCTAAACCTTACGGTGGGACACAGTTTCCTGAAAAACAAAAAAGCCAAATTAAGTATTAAAATGTACGATGTGCTGAATCAAAACAAAGGTCTTGCCTTTAACCTGCACGAAACCTACCAGGAAAACATACAGGCTAATGCACTAAATCAGTATATGATGGTTTCCTTTCAATTAAAACTGTAGTTGGTGATAGAAAACATGCAGTTGGTTGAAAATCCATATCTCATTAAGAACATGCAAATTAGATTTGTAGCATAAATAAAAATATAAAATCAAAAGTTATGAGAAAGTATATCATTTTATTAGCAGTTATCATTTCAGGAGTATTATCGGCAAGTGCACAGACACAGAAGGAAGAGATGCCTCCAGCCGAAGATCGTGCACAAATGCAAACAGAGTTCATGACCGATAAATTGGAACTAACTGATGAGCAGGTTCCACGTGTTTTATCTATTAATCTTGCAGCAGCCAAAAAGATGGATCAAGTAATGAAGATGACGGATAGAATGAGCAAGTTCAAAGAATTCAGATCTACAATGATGGATAAAGATGAAGCCTTAAAGGAAGTTTTGAATAAAGATCAGTACAAAAAATATCAGAAGAGCAAGGATGAAATGAAAAAGATGATAAAGGAAAGACGAAAAGAAAAGAAGAACTCTTAAGTTGATACTTTTAAAATTTTTAAGGGCTATAAATAGTAAATCCAATAAAAAATGAACAAGATATATAGTTTAATATTATTGATAGGAGCACTTTTCATGTTCTCCTCGTGTGAAGAAGAAGAGGTTGTTGAAGTACACTATTTTCCTGTTGTTGTAAGTAATACGGTTGAAAATGCAATTTATTACCAAACATTGGGCTTGGATTTCCTCAGTTACAACGCAAGTCAGATTGTAAACGAGAGTATAGTAGAACCTAAAGAATCATATCAATACAATACCGATGTAAACAACTCCTGGGCGAATGGTTGGAGCAATTATGAATACCACTACAATGCAACGACTGTAGGTGATGAAATCAATTTCGATTCGAGTGTAGATGGAGAATATGAAACCTACCTAATGACTTCCGATGATGAGTCTGAAAGTCAAACGGTATTATCTCAAATCTCTGCAAGTTCAGATTATTTTTTATTAAGTGGAAATGCCTCCAAAGATGGTTTTCAATATTCTAAAACTTATAAGGATAGTTTCAATTCAACAGTAGACTTAAATTTTGAAAATCTGGAAGTGAACAGAATTACAGGATATATAAAACATGGTACTGTATCTTTTATCTATAATGGCACAAGTTCTTATGGTGTAAGTTACAACTGTACCGGAAAAATTGAGTACAACGATTACGTAAGTATTCTTGTATTTGATTAATAGATTAGTGGGTTTTAAGTAGGAAGGTCGTCATTCGTGGCGGCCTATTTTTTATTATAAATTGCTCTTAGTTAATCAATACAATAAAAAAAGAAAGGGGAAAAATCCCATTAACCACAATGCACCTTTCCCCTATACTTACCAAATGTTTTTTTATTTGACAGTATAAAGTAACATAGAATTAAGTTTGAAACATTTAGCAATATCAACATAAAATTGTGCGAATTGAATCTACTGTTAACTATAACAAAAAAAGTCACCTAATGGTGACTCTGTAATTCTGATCCCCTATGATCATTGAATTTATACTAGTAGATTAATACTCAATTTTGTTATTTTTCTGAAGCCAAAAGTAATCCCGCTAATACGGATAGGACTCCAAATTTACTCCAGCGAGTAATTCCCCAAAACTTCGGATTACCCAAATACTGATTCAATCTACCGGAAAGAATAGCTATCAGGCTAAATATGAACAGGGCTTGTATCATAAAAATAAATCCCAAAACGATCATTTGCATGCTTATATTGATTCCTGAATTGCTTATAAATTGAGGCAAAAAAGCAATAAAAAAAAGCGATACCTTTGGATTAAGAATATTCATCAGAAATCCTTTACGAATCAATTTTAATGAACTCTTTTTTTCTGCATTCTGATTCAATTCAATATTTTTCCCAGTAGAGCGATCTCGTAAGGATACAATTGCCAAATAAAATAAATAGGCAGCTCCAAAATATTTAATTAATGAAAACACCAGCGCCGATTGCTGAATGATTAATGACAAACCTAAGGCAGCCGCCAAAGTATGAATCATTACTCCCAAACACAACCCGATGGAGATGGCTAAACCATTTCTTTGTCCTGATGTAACACTTTCTGTTAATACAAAAATATTATCGGGTCCAGGCATAATTGATAAAATCAATGATGCAGTTAAAAAAGACAAGACCAATTCTATTTCCATTCTTACAACTCCTTTATTTAGAAATTCAAAGAAAGCGGGAAATGGATCAGATGACATTAGCAAAATTCACTTAAAATTGTGCTATTTATAGTTCTCTTGATTTATTGTAGAATATTCTGAAGGTGTTCTTTTAGTTCTGACGGTTTACAACCGAGATTTTTCAATACAAATCGACTATAAGAACTCTGACTATCAAAATTGAGTCGATAACTAATTTCCTTATGTGATAATTGCTCGATCATAAGCAACCTTTTAATTTCCAGAATTAACAAACCATGAATTACCTGCAATGGCGTTTTACCAACTTTTTCTTTTAATTCAGTATTCAATTTACTTAACGACACGTTTAATTTATTTGCATAAAAAGCCACCTTTCGATTTACCTTAAAATTACATTCAACCAAATCAATAAATTGATTTATCAGATTATCGCGAACCATAGCTTCTGATTTTTTGGGTAAAACATCAAGTATCTGATAAAAAACATAGGCAAACAGGTGTCTTAACTGCTGAGTTTTAAACTTGTTATCAGAATTGTACAATTTTTTCAATTGCTTAAAGCTGTTAAAAAGAACATCGAAGTTTTCGGATGACAGTTTTGTATGTGGATTTATACGTAAAGAAGAAGAGAAATCGATATGAGACAATAAAAGGCTTGAATGTAAAAACTCTTTGGTAAACTGAAGAATAATCCCATTTTCCTCATCAAGTCGCTTTAATAAATGAACTTGATTTGGCATCACAATATCCAATGTTTTACTACTTATTGGATATTCTACAAAATCGATTAATTGGGAACCTTCTCCCCCTTTCTCAAACAAAATAAATTCAAAATAATCATGTCTGTGTGTATCTGTATAGTCATACATAGGATTATGCTTGACATTTACTATTTGAAAGGACAAATGATCGTGATTCGAATTTTGTAATTCAAGAGTTTTCATGGCAGTTATTCTCTTTATTAAAGATTAGATAATCATAATCAGGGGACTGCAAGCTAACTTTTTTTATGGAATAAACAATAAATTATGCATAATTCCTGCAAAGCAACCTTTCCCAATAATGCATTCATACTCATAAAAGCCACATACTATTTTTAACTTGCCTCATCGATTAGCTGCAAACTCTATTTTTAGAAGGAATCAATATCCTAAAATACTCAAACAACTTATTGTCAAATTACTATACACAGCCAAAAGCCAAGTTATATTTCTCCCAATTCTTTTCTTAATCGGCTTATAGTAACGGCCGACACTCCTAAATAAGATGCAATATCTTTTTGAGAAACCCTTTTCTTCACATTCTGATTTTGCCCGATTAAACTAAGATATTTTTCTTTTGCTGTTAACGACTTATATTCATCCAACTCCTTAACGGTATTAATAAAAACAATCTCAATAAAACATCGCCCCCAATTGGCCCAATCATGATATTCATTAAATAAGTTTTTCATATAAGAAATCTTCACTCTGTAGAACAGGCAATCTTCAATTAATTCAGTAGTTTCATGTACATACGACATGTTTATATATGCATTTAAGGAAAAGCAAATATCGCCTTCGAAACCGAACCAAACTGCCTTTTTATTTCCCTTTTCATCGATATAATGATTCTTTACCGCACCCTTTTCGATAAAATACAAGTAAGGAGAATGAATATTTTCATGAATTAAAACATTACCTCGCTCCAAACGAAAAGGTTCAAGTTCATTCATGATAAGGTCTTTGCTTTGGCTCGATAACTTATAGTATCTATCAATGGCAGACTTTACATTTCTCATAAAAACAATTTTCGATTAAGACTTAACAAATGTAAAGCAAAAAGCTATTAGAGTAAAATATATTTGCAGTCAGAAAAAACAGGGCATAGAAATACAACGACTCGTTTACATCGCTTAATTGTTTTGCCACATTTCACAGCTTGAAATCCGTAACGCCAGTTTCGAAAAAAGTACAAAACAAAAGATGTAAGCTATAGGGCAAGCTTTCGTTTTATTCCCATTTCATTTATTAACAACAGTCATATTCAAATAATAGAGTATCGCAACTATTAGTGAAAATATCACTTCCTGTTTAAGATATTTTATGAAATATGCATGTCAATTTTTAACTCATTATGAGATTTTGGAAGCAAGAAACTGGTGAATACAAAAAAACACTTTCACTAAGCATTCCTGTGATTATCGCACAGGCAGGACAAATTACGGTCGGATTAATCGACAATGTAATGATTGGACAATTGGGCACAATACCTTTTGCCGCAGCATCATTCACCAATACCTTATTCAGTCTGGTTTTGATATTCGGAATGGGTTATTCCTTTGCTTTAACACCACTAATTGGCAAAAGCTGGGGCGAAAAAGATCACGATTCAATAGGATCATGGATTAAAAACGGAATACTTGCAAATGCCTTTATGGGCATAGCCTTAGCATTACTATTGCTGATTTTATATGTATTGATTCCATATATGGGACAGCCCGAGTCCATTCTTAAACCTTCGCGGGATTATTTGGCAATACTAATGACATCGGTGATACCCATGATGATATTTTATGGCTACAAACAATTTGCCGAAGGCGTTGGCGATACAAAAACAGCAATGAAAATTATGCTATGGGCAAATGTAATAAACACAATAGGTAATTATGTGTTTATGTATGGTAAATTCGGAGCTCCCGAAATGGGATTAACCGGTGCTGGTATAGGAACCTTATTGGCACGAATATTTATGGCACTTGCTTTTATCGTACTTTTCTATAAAAATCAGAAATACAAGCTATTTGTAAAACTATACCAAAAAAGCAGCTTCTGCTGGAAACAATTTGTACAAATCGTAAAATTGGGAATTCCTCTGGGCGGTCAAATTGTAATGGAAGCCAGTGCCTTTGGTTTGTGTGGTATAATGATTGGCTGGCTTAGCGAAATTGACTTGGCAGCACACCAGATTGTTATCTCACTTTCAACCTTAGGTTACATGATTTACCAGGGATTAGGAGCAGGAACAACCATTCGTGTAAGTCACTATAAGGGTGAGAATAATAAAACAGGAATTGTAAAAGCTACAAAAACAGCCATGAATTTAATGTTGCTCTACACCACAATTATTATTATTCTATTTGTTGGAGGTCGACACTTACTACCACTACTGTTTACAAGCGATACAGCGGTTGTAAAGCTGGCAGCACAAATGCTAATTGTATGTAGTATTTTCCAATTGGTTGATGGCATTCAAATTATTCTTGTCGGAACTTTAAGAGGCTTTGCCGATGCAAAAATTCCTGCTATCATCACCTTTATATCCTATTTTATCCTCTCCATTCCATTTAGTTATTTCTCAGCTTTTAAATGGGGATTTGGTGCGGTAGGCATTTGGTTTGGTTTTCCTTTAGGCTTACTTGTTTGCTCAGTTCTATTCCAAGTACGTTATAAATACATCCTTAAGAAGTATTAATACTAACCCATAACTATCTTCCAATTGAGGAGTAATGGTTACTGGAAAAATTGGATAGCAATAAGGAATATGCTTTTTATTTAAAAATATATTGGGTGTTTTCAATAGAAATAGTCCTTAAAAAAGAATGGTTTGCCGCATAATTTGCGGCAAACCAGAATAGTCAATTTTGAATAAATAAACTATTCAACTTTCTCCAACTTTAATATTTGTCCCACCAAATTTTTTATAGGAATCTATCACAATTAATAATCATCCTTTTTCTAATATCCAGGATTCTGCGGATATTCATTTGTTGATCTATCAATTTGTGATTGAGGAATAGGTCGTCTTGCATGATAGTCTCTGATATTGGTACTTCCCTCTCTGTTTGTTCTACTACTGTAACCAGGAAGATTATCAATATAACCACCGTACAATTGTACTCTTTCTACCAATTTTCCTCTAGTTACCAAGTCGAACCAACGCTTACCTTCCTGTGCTAATTCCTTCGCACGTTCTTCCAAAATTACATCCAAATCAACGCTGCTGATCACAGGCAAATCGCTAACATTTGTTGTGTTGTAAGCTCTCTTACGTACCTCATTTAAGAAATTAAGCGCTTTGGTTTGATCAGGACTTGCTTTTAATGCATTTGCTTCAGAAGCAATCAAGTAAACCTCTGCCAAACGATACACAACAAAGTCTCTACCACCCTGTGTATAGTTCACATCAGGTCTGTTTGGCTGAATCCATTTGTTGGTAGCCGGATAAATTCTATCGTTGTATTCGTTAGGATTAACAATTTGTCTGTCCAAATAGGTTTTTCCTTTTAGTCCTTCTCTACCAATAATATACTTATCCCTATCCTCATTCGTCATAGCGTGCTTAGGCAACCACAAAGCAGTATCACCTACAGCAACAGCATCTTTCCCATCAGCAATAAATTCGTCAATTTCTTCCGGATCATTTGCATACCAAACAGTCTTGAAAGTACCATCATAACGAGTATCTTCATCATCATAAAGCTCTAAAAGATACTTTGTAGGACGAAATCTTTTCCAAGGTCTACCATTTTCAGTATCTCTTAAAACAAATTTACCTGAATCATAGCTTGACAAGAATAGCATGTGAGCATAGTTTCCACCTCCATCAATCAACTCATCTTCGGTAAACTGAGCAGACCAGATAAATTCAGAATTTCCTTCATTATCCACATTCCACATATCAGCATAATTCGGAACCAAATTGTAAGGTCCGTTGGCAATTACATCTTCAGCTACTTGTGCTGCTCTGTCATATTCTTTCATTGCCAATAATACATCTGCCAAAACAGTTTTAGCAGCCCAGTTATTCACTTTACCGCGAATAGCAGCTTCAGCTGGTAAGTTTTCAATAGCATATTCCAAATCCGTAACAATGTGCTTGTAGATTTCCTCAACCGCGGTTCTATTTGCCTCTGTTTCAGGAGCAGTTGTTTCAGTTGCTGTATAGTGTACAGGTCCAAACTGACGAACTAACCAATAATAGAAATAAGCTCTTAAAAAACGTGCCTGACCTTCTACATTTTTTGCTTCATCAGGATTACTAGCCAATGTTGATGGTGCTTTAGCAATTACAGTATTGGCAGTATTAATACCTCTGTAAAATTCTTCCCAAACCGCTTCAATATATGAGTTCGATGGATCAATCCAATCGGTATATTTATCAAAATTACGAATACCACCATCTCTACCATTCGTGTAGACATCTGTTCCTAATGTTGTTAAAGCCCAACCTGCTTCACCATTCCTGGTGCTTCCTCCCATTACAGTAGGTAAGGTTGAATATGCAGCATTCAAACCAAATTGAATTCCTTCCGGGGTATCGTAAACATTTGTAGTAAGTGGACCTGAAACCTCTTCGTCCAAATAGTCATCGCAGCTTACTAAGAATAATGCGAATAATATTAGTAATATATTTAATTTTTTCATTTTCCTGTTTTTTAGTCTGATTTACTTAAAATGTAACATTTAATCCTACGATAACAGTTCGTAAGGTTGGAATTTTGCTATCAGCTGCACCTGCAGTATCCGGATCAAAACCATCAAAATCAAAAGAAGAGAATAACCAAGGATTTTGAACATTCGCATACATTCTAATCTTCTGAACACCGATCTTATGTGCCATCTCATTAGTAAAGTTATATCCTAAAGTAATGTTTCGAATTCTTACACTTGACGCATCAACAGTCTTATATGCATCTGTATTTCTGGTATATCTTGGGAACTCAGCTCCGTCATTTTCTGGAGTCCAGTAATCACCACTAAGCCCTACTCTTCTGGTGTTACCAGGCTGTATTCTTAAGTCGTGCTTAACAACGTGACCCTGTCGAGTTGAAGCTACTACTGTAAAGTCAAGATTTTTATAGCTTAATCTACTTGTTAAACCACCAATCCACTTCGGATCCAACTGACCAAGAATTACTCTATCGTCATCATCATTTAAAGTTTCATCGCCGTTTTGATCAACATATCTGGCATCTCCTGGTCTTGCTAAATACTTTTCAGCTTCAGCCAACTGATTTAGTCTCCAAACACCATCATATTTCCAGTCATAAGCAACTTGTAATGGTCTTCCTACAAACCACTTGTTACCAACATCATCACCACCACCAGATAGTTTCTTAATTTCATTCTTATTATGAGAAAAGTTCAAATCCAAACTCCATCTCCAATCTTTACTTCTAATTACATCACCACCTAAAGTGATTTCAATACCACGGTTTTCTGTTTCACCAACATTTTCCAAAACCTGCTTGTATCCACTTGTAATTGGAATTAATCTATCAAGTAATAAGTCTGTAGTTTTGCCTTTGTATACATCAATTGAACCATTCAAACGGTTTTGCCACAATGCAAAATCAACAGCTAAGTTATAGGTGGTAGTAACCTCCCAGCTTAACTCTGAATTTGGCAATTCATCTGGTCTATACGAAACTGCTTCCTGATTATCAAATGAACCTTCCACAGCTTTTAATTCACCATAAGTTGAATAAGGGTCAATTGGGTTTCTACCTACTGTACCATACCCAAGACGTAACTTTAGGTTATCAAGCGCTTCCACATTTGCTAAGAAATCTTCGTTCCCAATTTTCCATGCTACCGATCCTGAAGGGAAAAACTCGTATTTATTTCCTTCCGAAAGTTTAGAAGATCCATCATATCTACCAGTAAATGTAAATAAGTATTTATCATTTAATGTATAGTTAAATCTGGCCATATACGATTCCCATCTCGTACGGGTGTTTGTACTCTCAATAACTCTGTTTTCGGTTTTTGAGTCCTGTAATCTATTGTATTTTTGACTATCTGAAGGAATTCCCTGTCCTTCGGCAACAGTCTCTTCATAATTTGATTCCTGCACACTGAAAAGCAATGTTGCATCTAATTTGTGAATCTCATTGAAAGTTTTGTTGAACTGTAAAATATTTTCTACAGTATAAGAAGTCTCAAACTCATTTTCCTTACGTGCTAAAGATGTTCCGAAATTGGCACGTTTGGTTGTATTTGCGTTATTAAATTGTCCGGTTTGTGATGATTTAAACTCAGGTCCAACGTTAAGAATATATTTCAAATCATCAGTAAACTTGTAGGTTGCAGAGATATTTCCAAAATAACGGAACGTTTTTCTTAAATTCTCATGCTGATTACCATAAATATCGTTAATTGGGTTTCTGAAATTTCCGTCTTTCAATGGATCTAAAGTAGGAGTTCCATCCTCGTTATAAGCTCTTGCCAAAGGACTTCCCGTATACATTGAATAAACGATTCCTGTATCATCTAAAAGATTAGACTCAGAATATCCAACTTGCTGCGACAAAGAAATTTTTAAACGATCTGTTACATCAATATCAAAATTGGTTCTCAATGTATAACGTTCATAATCTGTAGTCTTCATAGTACCTTCTTGCTTAAGGTAATTCATAGAGACTGCATATCTTGTTACATCACCACCACCGGTAACACCAAATCTGTGATTCTGCTGAAAGGACTGATTTCTAAATATTTCATCCTGAAAATCAGTATCAACACCTGAAGTATAAGCGTCGTATTGTTGCTCGGTTAAAACATCCTGTACGTCAATATCGTTTAATGAAACTGAACCTGGAGTTAACCAATTTGCTCTGTCAGAATCAGATTCCTCTCGGTTCTTTCTTTCTTTTTCAAGCAAGTGTCCTACATACTCATCGGCAGATTGAACTTTTGCTTTATTTGTAGGAGAAGAAATTCCAAAATAAGCATCATAAGTAAAGGTTGGTTTTCCTTTCTTACCTCTTTTTGTCGTAATTATAATTACACCATTAGCACCACGAGCACCATAAATAGCTGCAGAAGAAGCATCTTTTAAAATCTCCATGGATTTTATATCCTCAGAATTAATATCTTCTAAACCTCCACTTGTAGGAATACCATCAACAACAACTAAAGGAGCATTTGAATAACTTAAAGAACTACGTCCACGAATTAAAATTTCTGGAGAAGAACCTGGCTGTCCACTTTTAAGCGAAACATCTACCCCAGCTACTTTACCAGCTAAAGCAGCCATAACATTAGCTTCTTTTGTCTCATTAATAAAACTACCTTTAACCGAAGATACAGCACCGGTTACATCGCTTTTCTTTTGACTACCATAACCTACCACAATAACTTCATCCACAGTCAAAGCATCAGTAACTAAAACTACGTCTAGTTTGCCTTGTCCGTTATATACAAATTCTTGCGGAGCATAACCTACAAAAGAAAACAGCAATGTCGCATTCGTTTTCGAAACATTGATAGAATACTTTCCATCTATGTTTGTAACTGTACCGTTTGTAGTACCCTTTACAACTACATTCACTCCAGGAATAGTTTCACCAGTGGCTTGGTCGGTAACTATCCCTGTAACTTCTTTGCTTTGCGCATAGTTCAACAGAACCATACACATACAAATCATCGTTAAGAAGATTTTTTTCATAAATTAAAATTTAATACTTAATTAATAAAATCAACAACAGTATTATTACTGTTACCAGAATGAACTCAACCAACAACTGTTTTTTGAGTATCCGGTTGAAGTAATTTCTAAACCGCATCATTTTTTTTATTAACAAATAAAGCACTGATTAAGTTAAATCCCTTTCACAAACGTTTGCAATAATAAGAGATATGTCTTCTCTATTTGAAAGTATGTATTTAAAATATGTACAAATGTATTTTACAACAATCACTTCAATCTCATTTACTGCACCTTACAGACTAATGAGTTTTAGTATTTCTTTTTGAAAAAATTCTATCTTTAATTATTGTTGAAGGTGTTGTTTAAGGGATTTTTCAGACAGATTCGCGGGGATCGTCTATATTAAAATAGACCTGAATAACAGGATAGTAAATGATATTTTAAATGCAGTATTCATTTTGTTCGAATCGTGCAAGCAATTTGTTCAATTTATAATTAATTCGGCTCTCAGATGATGAACAGTATATAACTGTATTGATAACAACACGCATCTATATTCCATTGAATACCGAGAATCACTTCGATTCCAGCACCTCATCGGCTACCTCCTGCTTTCCACTTTTGATGTAGTCTCTTAACCCATCGAGATTGGCAGTTTGCATGGCTTCGGCGGTAAATTTTTCGTTGTGCAGCTTGAACAAATCCCCACAGCCAGCCTCTTCGAACATAGCCGATAATTTAGGATATTGTTCTGCATCCACATTCATAAAAGTACTCAAGCGATCTATCTTCCAATAAGGCACATCATTTCTTCCCAAACCACAAATTTCTTTTAGCTTATCTCCTTCCGGAGTCGTTGCATGCGTAATAAACAGGAAGGTTCGAATCACAAAATCATCCTTAATAATATTGGCAACAAAGTAACCTACTTTGCATTGAAACAATTTAATTGTAATTAAAATGTAACCATTACTTAAGATAGCAAATTCAAGTGTATTAATATTTTCGTAAATAGCATAGTTAATAGCTTCTTCATCCAACAAATCTAACCTTTCCCTTAAACGTTCCAAGGCATGAGATTGAATATATATATCCAACATTTTCTTATTTCCACTATACACCTCTTTTAAGTCAGAAGCATACATCTGCCCATACCAAGGCTCATTGTGTATGCGTGGCAATACAAATCGATAAACCAACCTGGAATTCCCGTTAATATCAATCGATTTTTTACTTGCATATCCAACGCCCAACCGATGACCAAATTCCAATGCAGGATTATTTGGATCACAATAGGTTTCACGCAGATCCAAGCTATAAATCATATTTCGAATACTGGAAATAGCTGTAACGGTCTTTCTAAATGCAGCTACATAATGATTTGTTATTTGATCAGGACTTAATTCAATTTTACTGGCACTCCCAATATATTGCCACAATTCCATTCGCCTTTGAGGTGTAGTATTATTGTTATTCATATTATTAAAATAGCAATACAACAATCCCAATTCGATAGTACTGTACCATTCTCCATCATGGTACAACATGGGCTCACGCAATTTCTTTTGAATAATATGTCCAATTCGATTCAGTTCATTGGCACTCGTATTCTGACCTTCGGTTTTGACCGGATTTGGCACCACAATCCGATAAATATACATGTACTTCATTTCTTTTT
>Ga0209379_10001934_pt1 | contig 12994 bp, 7 predicted proteins | sample tdDd001_FD_187124 | JGI IMG/M metagenome (GOLD analysis project Ga0209379, IMG submission 187124) | Marine sediment microbial communities from the Atlantic coast under amendment with organic carbon and nitrate - tdDd00.1 (SPAdes)... | ecosystem: Environmental > Aquatic > Marine > Coastal >...
GCACTACAACCGATTTCGCTACTACGATCCAAAAGCCGGACGGTTTATCCACCAAGATCCGATAGGGCTACTCGGCGGAATAAATCCGTATCAATATGTCCCCAATCCTGTGCAATGGGTGGATCCGCTTGGGTTGAGTTGTAAGGAGGGGGGCGCTGCATTGGCGGTAGCAAGAGCCATTCCATACAAGCCACAATTGAATGTATTTAGTAATCAAGTAACAAAGGTAGCCACACAAGCTGCCGCGAATGATGCTCTTTACACTGTGGAGAGAACGTTACTGGCTGAATTAGCACCAGCATTAAGTCGGTTTGCAACAGCAATACCGGCATTAATGTATAGCCCGGCAGCTGGTGGAGCGCTTGAGCAATATCAGGCTTCTGATGGAACGACTTACAGTAAATACAGCAGCGAATTGCTGTTCAAGGCTGTAGCACCTAGCGGTGAAACGTGGTTTGCGGAGAATATTCAAGACGATATTAAGTACCGCACCTGGCTCGCAAATGGAGGTGATGGCACGTTTGAAGATTGGCTCAGTCAAGGAAAACCTGATAGTCTAGAAGTTGCAGATGTTCCAAACAAGATCTCATTGGATGATGCGATTAGTGGGTTACGAAATACTACAGGTACTGAAGCTAATCAATTTGCTCGACAAATTGCCGAAATGTCAACCCACGTTAATCAGAATTTGAACCGTTTGGTTCTCGGTAGATGGGCTGAAAATGGAGGATATATTGGAGAGGCAAAAACCAATGGTGGTGTATGGTATGAGACTGACTCTAGCTTCTTTTCCAAACTCACTGATGGTTTAAGTGAGGCCGAAGGACGTGCAAAAGCTTGGTCTGTCAATGAGCAATTTCTTCAAGGACAACTAGAGCGCGGCGTTGGTCGAATTGATCTTTATGGTGAAACTATCAGAGAAGTGTTGATTAATAGACCAAATAGCTTCACGGCAATGGAAATTAAGTTTCTCGAAATAAATGCTAAGGATTTTGGTTATGTTAGAGATGGTAATTCTTGGATTAAGGTTGACTAATAATGACTAGTGACTTTCAGAGAAAAGTACAACTAATCTTGGCGGAATTTTTTTCTGCTAAGGGCTTTAAATATGAAGAATCCATAGATTTTAATGGAGGTAACAAATCTATAATTTTTTATAGCTCTCCGCAATGTAAGTTAAGCTTTTATCGATCTCAGAGGGATGGCGAAGTCAATTGTTTGGTCGGCACTATTGGAGCAGGCAATATAGATTTGGAGAGTGGTAAATGGTTATTCTTGAGTTCATTGTTGCCTGAAGGAAAGGACTCGTCGATAGAGGAGTTGCTAGCTGCTGTTCCTGACTCGCCGAAGAGCGATGAAGAACAGCTTTGTGAAATTGAGATTAAACTGAGGCAAAATTTTGATGAGATCGTGAAGGGACTGACTAAAATGTAGTTCCTAACGGAGTTGGTAGTAATAAATCTGTAGATGAATATTCTTATATTAGATGGAAAAAAGTTTTCGATGGTAGTGATGTTGAAATTGAAACAGCTATTATAACTATAGAGTTTGATAATCATAAATACGACATTCCTGTAAAAGAACTAAAGCCTATTTCTAAGTTGGCTGATTTTTCATTTTCGGTTAAACCAGATGATATTTCATTAATATTAGGTTTTAAAATAACTTCGCTGGGGAAAATGAAAGTTTTTCATGGTGGGAAAAAAGGATTGAAATTATACTTTTATCTAAGTCAGTTTGATAAAAAGCCAATATTATTGATGTTTTCCTTGGGTGAATATCAGCTAGGGAGAACAATATGCTTTTTTGAGTCTGCTATCTAGATTTGAGCTGTTGTTTACTAAATTAGTGAACTTCTTTGCTATTCAGTGATCAGATCATCTATCACAGGTGATTTAGGTGTCAGCAATGGGTAAGTTGAAGAACCAAATCACAAACTGGAAGCAGTGCAACAAAGCGTTGGAACAACGTGGTTCAATTACCTACTGGGTTAATGACTCTGCTATCGGCTCTTGGAGATGCACCGAACATCACGGCAACGTGGTCGTGGATTCCGTATACTGATACTGCTTTGGCAACCAAACCAAAAGTCATACCCCGCAAGGCAATGAGCAGCGCCGGTTCAACGGCTTAAATCAGCTCACCAGCCTGAAAAAACGCGGCAAATACACCCAGTACCACTATGACGCCCTCGGTCGTCGAAGCACCAAAATCACCGAAAGCCAGCGTATTGATTTTCTAACTGGCTATACTAATGATTAACTTCATTATGCGAGGAAAGACTCATGGCTGATAATCCGTCTAATCAGTACCTTAAAGTGAAAAAGCGTCATCCTGGTTTGCTGAGTGCCGTCGAGACACTTGGTCAGGCGGTTAGGCAGGAAGGGCCAATTGATGAGAAAACAGCACAGCTCATTCAGTTGGCGGCAGCGGCTGCAATTCGTTCGGAAGGTGCAGTTCACAGCCATACCAAAAGAGCGCTAGAAGCCGGTGCAAGCGCAGAAGAAATTCGTCATGTACTTATCCTTCTAACCAGTACTTTAGGTTTTCCTTGTGTGATGGCAGCATTGAGTTGGGCTGATGAGAAAATAGAGTCAGGTGAGCCTACGGATCCGGATTGGGAAGTGTGATGTGACTAGATATGGGCTGTCTAGTTGGTAACCGACAGACATTAAAAAACCCGCGATACAGGCGGGTTTCTTCGTACATTCCGAACACAATAGGGTTATGAAAAGCGCGTCGAGAGTTAGCTATTACAGGGTTCTGCTTCTCTCTCGTTGACCATGCTACAAGCCCAGAAACTGGCATAGTTGCTACTCTTTCTCCTCATCTCAAAAGACCTATTGGCAGAAAGAAACGCTTTTCAATATTTATTATAGTTCAGCTTCAGCGAGCGTCCAGTTCTTAACGTGAAAGAATATTCTGTATTTACCTTGGTTTTTCGAGGATTATCTTGCCCTTGGCGCGCTACTAACTCATTGCTTAGTATGCCTTATTTGTATAATGAGAGTTTACGCACTGATTTTTTTATAGCCCTGGTGAATCATAAGAACATCTGCAGCATTACGCCGCTTTTTAATAGATGAGTAGTATGATTCAACAAGAACAGGAAGTTAACGAAGCGTTATTAGATAAGCTGATAGCACATTTTGGGGTTACGCGTTTTAGTAAGGATGGTGGATATATACTGCAGGATGGCAGTTTACTCAACTTGCAACGTTCCGATATGGATAATCGTCAATACCATCGAGCAGTTGCTGCACTGTTGCCGAAAGAAATGCATGGTATCTGCGACGAGATAACGATCGTGAATCTTATGACGGCAACAGGGATTATCCGTTATGAAGCAAGAGGACGAGTGCATGTGGCGGTAAAGCCGACACAGTTACAACGCCGTAAGCTATTTGAGATCATGAAGTACAGCGAGCATAGTTACCGTGTTTTAGTTTCAGACTCAAACGGTGCAACAATTGGTGATCAGTTCTTTAAATCGCCTCAAGCCCACGAGCTGCTCCAATTTTTTGACCGTTGCTTTAGTGATGGACAAAAGCAATATCGTGATGATGAGTTTTATGTTAGCGAAGAGCAGGGCGATATCATATTTACATTCCGTCCAGAACAACGTCAGATCGGGCGTTATCAATCAAGCTCTAGGACTTTTACAATAATGCCAGAGTTTGGAGGTTCACTGACTTTGTTTAAAGAACAAGTCGGAAAGTTTCTTCAAGAAGAAAGTAGTGCAGTTTAGGGCTTGTCTACCATCGAATAATACAATGATTTCTATCTTTGCATTATTATTTATTTGATTGGATATATAAAAGGGAGACTACTTGTAGCCTCCCTTCTAATTTACATGAATATAATTCAATACAACGAGATGATTTTACATCCGGACTAAATTATAGGTTTGTCCCTTTTACGACAATGGAATGGATTGACGATGAGGTTTTCCCTTTGTCGTCAGTGACGGTTAACTTGAACTTAAGTGTTGTATTTTTCTTAGGCGTTAATGCGTAAGCATAGCTGTTCGACGGGTAGGCCATTTTGACGACAGGCCCTGCAACTTGGCTCCATTGATATTTGGCAATAGAACCATCAGGATCTGATGATTTTGTACCATCGAGGGCTGCCCATTGAGAGAAAGATGCAACCTGCTCCTTAGCTACGTTTGCTATAGGTGCTTTGTTTTTGTCCTCGTCTCCAGCTTTTACAATAACGGTCTGAATCGCTGAATCACTGTGGCCATCTTTATCTGTAATTGTTAGCTTAAACTTGAGAGTGGTACTGTAATTAGGCGTGACCGCATAGGCGTAGTTATTATCAGCGTAATCGATACGTACCTGTGGACCTTGGATCTGTGTCCATTGATAGTGAACATTAGATCCTTCCGCGACAATCGACTTGGTACCATCTAGCATAACCCATTGACGGGCTGGTGCTGTTTGAGTATCACTGACCTTAGCAACAATGCTATTACCACCAACAGATATTTTCCCTTCATAAGCAGGGGCGTTATGTTCTGTCACTGTAAGAGTCATTGGCTCGTTGGATGTCAGTTCAAAGTGCGCAACACCATTTTCATCGGTTGTCATTACATGGGATTCGCCTGACGTTGATACTAGTGCTACACGTGCATCTTTGAGTGTGTTATCTCCACTTTGGACGACTACATCGAATGAAGCATTGCTTCCACTTGAAATGTTATCAGGATATGTAACGGTTAATGCCTGAGGGCGTTGTGTACGTAATTCTAGTTCAGGATCCCCAAACCAACTAAAGAAACGAGCTGTTGAAAGCGCTGTACCGCTGGTTCCGTAATGGTTAAACAGGCGGTGTTTTGCACGGTTCATAGCCATTGCCGGGCGCCAAGATACTGGATAAATATTACTAGACCAGTTGCCGTCGTAATCATCCCAGAAACTATCCATAATTGCCGCGTGCATCAAGTCGTTGTAACCCGAGTAGCTTACACGCGCTGCACCTGTAAAGCCAATAGCACCACCATTGGGGTTACGCATCCAGGATTCTGCAAATGAATCCTTCCCGTCAAACCAACCTGTTGCACAGTTCAGACTAAATACAACCGGTGACATGTTGCCATTGGCCAGTGCACTGACTTCAGTAGCAGTGTAGCGCGGATCTGCCCAACCAGAGCCGTTACCATATCCATGATCTCGGTGCAGAACCAAGCCAACACCTTGGTTTATGGTATCGGATATTTGAACATGGTTACCATTGCCTTGGTTTTTCCAAACTTGTGGAATTGGGCTTGGCGGCGTAGCTCTGGCACTACCGTAATCCCAGCCACCATACTTCAACTCTTTAGTTAAATCTGCGTCCCATTGTAGGGCTGTGTGGATTTGATAACCTTTATTGAACAGGTCGCCAGGCCCACCAAAGAAGTTATAGTCAGGGCCCAAGAAGTCAGCTACTCGGTGTAGATCTTCCATGAACATTCTATCGGCGACTCTGTTGCCGTCGTTATCTTGATATTGCCCGGCAAGCAGAATGTTATTGTAACGATCAGAGTCGACAGGTGTTTTTTCGTAACTTAAAGTACGAGCAACCATACTGGTAATCTGGGCTTCGGTATCGCCTGGGAAGCGGCCTAGAACCAAATCCGGATAAGTGTCTTCGCCGTCTACTAAGGTATATTCGAAGTCAGTATGCCATTTGTGATCCTTGCCGTGATAACCGTGACCAACGATTTCCCAGCCAGGAATATCTTCATGATCACCAACAAACAAGACATAAGACGTCATTGTCCCTTTGCTGTATGAATTGGTGATGTAGTTCTTTATTTGTTCCTGAGTATTACCGGTTTCTGTGACTGTAGCAACGTGGACCTTGTAGCCTTTCTGACGTTTCCATGCCGCTAGTGGTTCAATCGTGTCTTTGAACCGGTCTGCTGTAATGATTAAATAATCAGCCTTTTGCGCAGGTGTCAACGTGGCATCAGTGTCGGTTGAGCTTAAAGCCGGATCCGTTGCTTGGTTTGCTTTGGTGCGTATATCGATAACCGAATCTGCCGGAGCATCAAATCCTAGACTGTCATTGCGCTTAGTGCGGGACTCGTTGCTTTCAGGCAGAATGTAGTTGACGTGAAAGCGTACCTTTTTCGCGAAACGGACGGTCTTTTCAACTGGACTAAACTCTATTGGTCGATATGAAATAACCGCGTAACTTTTACCACGTACACGGACAGTTTCGACGACAGTCACTGGCTGTGTTTTGCTATCTGTAATCAACCCATAGGCGGCTTCGTCTTTTACGAAAGGCATATTTTGGTCTGGACGAGTACCATCCATTTCGACAACATCAGGGAAAGGTAATTGTACTGGGTCGACAATGGTATCTGTAAACGTTTCAGACCATTCAACATGGTCCACAATGATATTAAGTTGGGCACCATCGGGAATGCGGATTAACTGCCGGTATCCTGTTAAGTTTGGTTTTCCTGGCTCAGCAGGACTGCCACCATCTGGCAATATGATGCGGTCATATATATTGCCATCAGCCATTTTCACTTTAGCCATTGTTAGTGAAGTCAGCTTGGCCTCAAATATAGCTCTCTTGCTATCAAGCGTCATCAGCGAAAAGTATTGGCTTGATTGCACTGATTCTGCAGTAGGAGCGACATCGACTGGTTGTTCAAAGTTGATAACACGTTGATCAAAAATAGATGCATCAACGTGTTCAACGGCAAAAGTGGAATGTGAAAATAGAGCGAGGGTTATGAGAAGCCTCGTTTTATTTAGTTTCATTTTTTTCTCCTGTACGAGTTGTGTTTTGGAAAGGGGAAAGTACTGCAAAAATATGCAGTTTGATAAAGATTAATAAATGTGAAAACGATTATTGATTATTTTGTATGCGTTAACTGTTTGTGTTTTCGCTGAAAAGTAACCTCAAAACAATGATGATTTTTTCTTATTTCTTTATGCACGTCTATATCTCCATTTCTATGGATTTGATTTAGTGACATTTATGCATATACTTTATAAGTAATGCTTCAGTGCTGTGCTAGATGTATCTTTATTCACTGCTGATTGTTTTGTTATTTATTGATGCTTTTTAAATAACCAATTTAATTAAGTTAATTATGTTTGGTGGTTGATGTATATATATCACGAATTTAAAAATACGCCGCAAGAAAATGCAGGTGCTTGATTGTTTTGTAATACAAATTTGACATTCCTCGCAGAAATATTTATTTAGCATTTTATCAGTTATCCATATGTGACACTTATATTCGTCGAATTGTCTATTTGCTAGTATTGTTTGCTGCACTTTATTGCTATTAGGAATAGATAAAGTATGAGACTTTCAATCAAAAAGTTGTACTTATCACGAATAAATACGCTAAATTATTATGACTAAAATGATAAATATGGTGGGGAAAGAGTTTGTTGAAGTTTTGGACGGGGGTTGCCTTTTGTATTCCGGTTATCGCTTTTGCTGGCAGCGAAGATGTGCAGGGTGGCCTTAAAGAAAGTAGACCTAATGGTTTTATCTCCGTTGACAATCTACGTATGAAGCGGGATGGAGAGCAAACTTGGGGCTTAGCTGCGGTTGTTCGAAATGCCTCAATACCATATGCAACAGAAAAGGTTGTAGCGGACTCGACGGTATCAACATTTGTGCCGATGATGTTTTATCAAGGCGATCGGTTCTTTCTTAATGGTATTGAAGGTGGAATAAATCTATATCGTATGGATGAATGGGAGTTAAATGCATTGGTCCGAATGCATTTCATTGATATTCCTTCTTCGTTCCAGAACCAAATTGGTGGCGATACAGGTGATATCGGTTTTCAGTTTAAGTACCAGCTGGATGAGAAAGTATATAGTGAACTGGAATTGCTATCGGATCCCGATGGTAGGATGAGTTCTCTGGTGTCCGTTGGTGGTGTATACAAGTACGATAATTGGAGTTTTAGACCAGAAGCATCACTACTTTGGAAGGAATCTGACTATAACAGTTATTACTATGGCCTGACTCTTGAGTCGATCAATGCTGGTGTGGATCTCAAACTTGGTGCGTCAGCAAGTTACCATGTCACGTCAAACCTCTATCTCCTTGGTGGTGCGCATGCAACATACTTTGATAGCAATATTCGTGATTCTGAAATCGTTAACTCAGATTGGCAGGGTGAGGTATTTCTAGGGTTCGGGTTCTTTAATGATGGTGAAAAGCCCCGTAAATCATCATTGCGTAACAGCCCTTATTTACGTGTTGCCCATGGTTGGGCTACCCCTTCAAATATTGGCGATATCTTCTCTTTCAATAGGGTAAAAGATGAGTTCAATAACCAGCTGACATCATTGTTCTATGGACATCCTCTGACCGATGAGCTTTTCGGCATTCCACTCGATATTTACCTGACGCCGGGTTTTGTTTGGCACTGGAGTTCTGATGTTCAGAGTACAACGCAAGAGTATGTTGTGGCCGTGAAGGCTTATTATACGCTTGAGTGGCCTGTAAAGTGGCGCTTTGGTGTGGCAGAGGGCCTGTCTTATATAGATAATATATCTTACATTGAGCAAAGTGAGATGGATCGAAAGGGCTATGAACCAAGCAATTTGCTGAACTACTTAGATTTTTCATTTGATGTTAATCTAGGTGATTTATTTAACCATAAGCCTTTGGATAAAGTGTGGTTAGGTTACAGTCTGCATCATCGGTCTGCTATTTTTGAAAATGCCTCACAATTTGGTCGAATTAAAGGGGGCAGTAATTACAATACTGTTTATCTTCAGTTTGATTTTTAGAAAAGGACCTTACCTGTTGGCGGTAACAGGTAAGGCCAGAAGCTAAATAGCAAAATGAAAAGGCAAGGTGCAGTGAATGCGAATGATAAATAGGTTAAGCCGTTATTTTTTCAAGTTCAGATTTTGCGTCGGCGATGCCTTTGGCTGCAAATTCGTCACCCATTGCAAGCGCTTCGCTATAAACAAACTCAACGTCTGTTAAGCCGACAAAGCCAAGAATTGTTTTTAGGTACGGCACCATAAGGTCGGTTGCGCCGTCCTTGTGGATACCACCTCGAGTTGTCACTACAACGACTTTCTTGCCTGTTAATAATCCCACCGGACCAGTTTCAGTATAAGAAAATGTCACACCAGCACGGGCGATTAAATCAAACCAGTTTTTAAGTTGAGTCGGGATCGTGAAGTTATACATTGGTGCAGCGATGACTAGCGTATCACTTGCCTTTACTTCTTCAATCAATTGATCTGATAGTGCAAGTGTTTCTACCTGACGGGCAGTTAAGTTATCGCCACCGCGAAGACCGCCAGCAATTTCACCATCGAGTACCGGCAGGGGATTTGCCGCTAAATCACGTTCGATAACCGAGCTAGTTTGAGCTTCCCATGACGCGACTAAGTGCTCAATTAAACTGTTTGACTGAGAATAATCGCCGAGAATGCTTGATTTCAAAACAAGTACGTTTGACATGGTAATTTCCTTTGCGCGTTGATTTGGCTTGGGAATAAATATATTGAACTTGGGAGAACGAAGATAGCGGAAAAACTCGTGCATGTTGTTCGAAAAAGCTGAACGGTTAGCGTTGAATTGCTTTTATATTTTTTATCAATGTATTAGGTGGGTGGCGCCAGCCTTTATTTGTATTCTACAGAGTGGTGTTCAGTCGTTAGTTCAAGGTATGTTAGAAAATATTGGTCAATACCGTTAACGATTTAGTTCCTGTAAAACGCAGACAAAAAAATAGCCCGAAACGACTCCTGTCTCGGGCTTAGGGGAATGGCTCGTGAGAGCCTTGCGCTAACTGGTTAGTAAATGGAGATCAATTACACTATCAATGGTAGTTCAAGCAGTACAATTTGCCAGTTTAAGCTCTGAGAATGTCATTCGCTTCTGACGCCGCTTCCATATCTTATTGATGCCATTTATTTTATGCTGAAAGTTCTGCTTTACTGCTTGCAGCATTTGACCAATTAGATATCGAATAAATTGTTATCCCTAACTAACTCACGAGGTAGGCCGTTCTTGATACGATTTCCTACCCATTTACCAATACCAATTGGGTAGTCACGGTAAGTGACAACAACTTCACCTTTACCGGACAGGTCTTCGGGGCGTATATCTCGTCCCATGAACCATTCTTTTGCCTGCTCAGAACTGAGGGCAATCGCGACTTTCTCATCTCCTGTGGCTAGAGACATAATGGCTTCGTGCTGCCAACGGTATCCTTTCTTATGTTGTTCAGCCAGTTTGATACCAATGCGTTGGAACCGGATTTCACCAATCAGATCGCGAAGTTTAGAAGGGAATAACCACACTTCCTTATCTCGGGTCCATATCTCACTATCATCAGGCAGGGTAATATCAAGGTCGGCAGCAATGCTCTCCGCGATAGTCTGTTGATCTTTGTCTTTTGCTAGGCTGAAAGGGAATTTGCCCATACGCTTTTTTACGATGGGTGACTCAACAGACTGAAGCTTGCGGATACGGGCAACGAAGAAGCCTTCGCTGTCGAAGACCTGCGGATAAACATGCAGGAAACCATCTTCAGTGAGGGCTTTTTCTGCACCACTAAACAGAGTATTCAATGGCTCAAACTCAACTGCATCCCCGAAGGTTTCTTTTAGGAAATGGCAGACATGCTGGTTTTCGCTCAAATTCAAGGTGCAGGTCGAGTACACCATAACACCGCCAGGTTTTAGTGCCTGGAAGGCGCTAATAATAAGGTTTCGCTGAACGGCGGCAATTTCTTCAACTGACTCTAGGCTCCAGTTTTCCATTGCATCATCATCTTTACGAATCGCACCTTCACCTGAACACGGCGCATCAAGCAAAATTGAATCGAATGATTCTGGTGCCCAGCCGCCAAAGACACATCCGTCAAAATGAGTCAGAGAAGCGTTGTAAACACCGCAACGCTGAAGGTTAGAGTGAAGCACTTTGATTCGGCTTGCGGCTAGTTCGTTGGCAACCAGGGCGCCTTTGTTTTTCATTGCACAGGCAATTTGAGTTGTTTTCGAACCTGGCGCAGAGGCCATGTCCAATACACAATCTAGCGCATTGTTGTCTTTCAACAGGGCCGTAACCGGCATCATTGAGCTGGCTTCCTGAATATAGAATAAACCGGCCATATGTTCGGCAGTATTACCCAGCGAAACAGTCTCTTCATCTTCACGCTCAATCCAAAAACCTGTCTCGCACCATGGAACAGGAGTCAGTGTCCAGTCTTTGTCGGCGACACGGGCCAGAAAATCTTCCACACTGATTTTCAGTGTATTAACCCGGATACTGCGGCGTAATGGTGTCTTACAGCTGGCAATAAACTCATCCAGATTGAGATGCTCTGGCATGATCTGGCGGATTTGTTCGATGAAGGCTTCTGGGATGTGAATATTAGGATGCAAGGGGACTATCTCGTTTAACTAGCAATGGGGCGAGATTCTATAACAAACGGTGTGAATAATCGATGTCTGCTTAGCTCAGGGCAAGGCTTGACTTATATTGGAGGCGTGGCGTAGAAGAAAAAGGAGCGCTAGGCGCTCCTTTGATAACAACAACTTGGTTTGATAAGAGTTTATTGCTAATGGCGAGGTATCGCTGTTCGCCAGGTTTTCCATTCTGGTTTGGCTTGTTTATTCAACAGGTAGTGGGTTTCCTGTTTGGCCTTCGACGATAATGGTTGTTTCTCTGGGGTCGCAAATGCAATTCCACCACGTATCAAGCTGTCGACGGTTCCTGTTTGAACAGAAGCACCTGTCAGCCCGATAGTGACATCGAGACCAGATACATTCCAGAAAACCGTGTCAGTACGAACTAGATGGCTATACTCTTGCTCAACCTGCGCTTCGAGAATAACACGATCAGCTAACTCACCCAGTGATACTTTCACAACTTGGCCGACTTGAATATCGCGATATAGCAATGGTGTGCCTTCGTTGATAGAACCACGATCTTCACTCTCCAGGATAACAGTTAGGCCTGACTTGGCGATCTCTGCCGTTCCAAGGTCAAATGTTTGGGAGTAATGACCGTCACCCGGCGCTACGGCGATATAGCTGCTCAATAATGTATCTAGGTTTTTGGCACCGGTGAGGCTGATCTTTGGAGTGACAACCCAGAAATAACTGTTGGACTTTGCCAGTAGCTCTGCATATCTAGGAAATAGGCGGGCGGTAATTTTCACATTGCCAGCCGTAAAGTCGGGGGTTGTATCTATAATCTTGCCGACATTGACGCCTTGGTAACGGATATCCGAATTGATAGAAATGGCCTTGGCATTGTCTGCCGTCAGTGTGATGAGCAGGCCAAAGTCTTTGGCGTCTTTTAGGCTAGGGTAGAGCTTAAAGCGTTTACCGGCTTTGTTCGATACACCTGCGAGCTCATCGAAAGCAATTCCGCCTTTGATCAGTGTGCTGATTGGGTCTGCCTTGATACTGACACCGTCTAAACCTGCTTCAACCTCAACACCGGAACGGTTCCAGAACACTGTGTCTGGTTTGATCAAATGCCGATATTTATTCTCAATGGCTATAGATATTGTGACACCGTCACGGGTAAGGGCGTAACTTTTCACCTCACCGACTTGTAGATTTCGATAAAGGATAGGACTTCCTTCAGAAACAGGAGGAAGCTCATCAGCAAACAACGTCATTTTTGCGACGCCGTTTAGGCTATCGGCAGCCAACTTGGCAAGCTGCTTATTTTTGTAAAGCGGATAGCTTTTTTGAATCTTTGAATTACCTGTACTGGTGAAGCTAATATTTTGGCTGATGAGTTGGTCTGCTGGTGGTACGTTTACGTCAAGGCCTTTAGAGCTGATATTGGCCTGAATGCCGCCATCAAGGTAGAATCTGCTGGCCGAGCGAACCAGAGAAGTGTGCCCTGGCATGACAATGACATCAAAGCGAACACGTTTACCATCAAGTAAGACTTTTTTAACCCGGCCTACTTCAATGCCACGATGCTTAAGTTTAGTACCACGTTCGATACCGTGGCTGCTATCGGCATACAG
>Ga0209379_10001941_pt1 | contig 12941 bp, 8 predicted proteins | sample tdDd001_FD_187124 | JGI IMG/M metagenome (GOLD analysis project Ga0209379, IMG submission 187124) | Marine sediment microbial communities from the Atlantic coast under amendment with organic carbon and nitrate - tdDd00.1 (SPAdes)... | ecosystem: Environmental > Aquatic > Marine > Coastal >...
TGTGACTTCCATGAAGACCGATCGTCTTTTAAGTTTGGGATTGAACTGTGCCTTTGGATCGAAAGATTTGGTGCCGTATATCGAACAACTGGATGTGCTTATTCCAGTTTATGTGAGTGTGTATCCCAATGCTGGTTTGCCAAATGAGTTGGGAGAGTACGACGAAACTCCTGAAACGATGACTTCTGACCTTCGGGTTTTATTGGAAGGGCAAAAGATTAATATTGTTGGAGGTTGTTGTGGAACCAGACCAGAACATATTCGAGCTATAGCAAATGCAGTTAAGGATGAAAAGCCACGAAAATTACCTCTTATTGAAGCAGAAACACGTTTAAGCGGGTTAGAGTTATTAAGAATTAATTCTTTATCCAATTTTGTGAATATAGGTGAAAGAACGAATGTCTCCGGCTCCAAGAAATTTGCTCGTTTAATCGGTGAAGAAAAATACGATGAGGCTTTATCAATTGCTCGTCATCAGGTTGAGAACGGAGCACAAATCATTGATGTTAGTATGGATGATGCCATGTTGGATGCTGAGAAAGAAATGGAGAAATTTCTTAAGCTTCTGGTGTCTGAACCTGAAATTTCTCGTGTGCCCATTATGATCGACTCATCAAAATGGTCAGTACTGGAAACGGGATTAAAATGCGTGCAAGGTAAATGTGTGGTCAACTCTATTTCGATGAAAGAGGGAGAAGCCGAATTTATGGCGCAAGCTCGTAAAATTAAGCAATATGGAGCGGCTGCGGTTATTATGGCATTCGACGAAAAAGGACAAGCTGATACTTATGAAAGACGCATTGAAATTTGTGAGAGAGCATACAAACTATTAACCGAAGTTGTGAATTTTCCTCCTGAAGATATTATTTTCGATCCCAACGTTTTAGCTATTGCAACCGGAATTGAAGAGCATAATACTTATGCTATCGACTTTATCAAGACAGTGAGATGGATTAAGGCGAATTTACCTCATGCAAAAGTTAGTGGAGGTATTAGTAATTTATCTTTCTCTTTCCGTGGTAATAAAACGGTTCGCGAAGCCATGCATTCTGTTTTTCTTTATTATGCTATAAAGGAAGGTCTCGATATGGGTATTGTTAACCCTGGTATGTTACAGATTTACGATGAGATAGAACCAAATCTACTGCAAAAAATAGAAGATGTTGTTCTTAATCGTCACCCTCAAGCTACTGAGCAGTTAATTGAATTTGCCGAAGGATTAAAATCACAAGGGAAAGCTGCTGTGAAAACAGATGCTTGGAGAGAGAAACCTGTGAAAGAGCGTTTGTCATATTCTTTAGTGAAAGGAATTACCGAATTTATCGATGAAGATGCTGAGGAAGCTCGTCAGAATTACCCTAGAGCTCTTGAGGTGATTGAAGGGCCACTGATGGATGGGATGAACGTTGTTGGAGATCTATTTGGAGAGGGGAAAATGTTCTTGCCTCAGGTTGTGAAATCGGCACGTGTTATGAAAAAAGCAGTGGCTTATCTTCAACCTTTTATCGAGGAGGAGAAAAAAGGATTAGCAGCAAGTAATGCTGGGAAAATTCTTATGGCTACTGTAAAAGGCGATGTTCATGATATTGGTAAAAATATTGTAGATGTTGTATTGGGCTGCAATAATTTCGAAGTGATTGACCTTGGTGTTATGGTAACCTGTTCTAAAATTTTGGAAGTTGCTGTGGCAGAAAATGTCGATGCTATCGGATTAAGTGGCTTGATAACACCTTCGCTTGAGGAAATGGCTTTTGTTGCATCAGAGATGGAGCGCCTGAACCTGAATATTCCATTGGTTGTAGGTGGTGCTACAACTTCCGAACTGCATACGGCTGTTAAAATTGAACCTAACTATTCTGGAGGCGTTGTTTATGTGAACGATGCTTCAAAGTCGGTTGGCGTTTTCAAAAATCTTTGCAATAAAGATAAGCGAATTGATTATTTGAAAGAGGTTCACTCTAATTACAATAAAATTCGGGAAGCTTATGCCAAAGAAAAATCAGCAGAATATTTTACAATTGAAGAGGCTAGAGCTAACAAAGAAAAAATTGATTGGAAAACATCACCTATCTATAAGGCTAATAAGTTAGGCTTGCAGGTTGAGCGAAATTTTCCTGTTAGTGAGATTCGTAAATATATCGATTGGACATTCTTTTTTGTTGCTTGGGAACTGAAGTGTATGTATCCTGAGATTATGGAAGATGCTCAATATAAAGATGAGGCTAAGAAATTATTCGACGATGCCAATTTAATGTTGGACGAGATTGAAGAGAAAAATCTGATTGAAGCTGCAGCTGTTTTTGGACTATTTCCTGCTAATTCCAAAGGCGACGATATTATTATTTATTCCGATGAGGAAAGAAATTTTGAATTGACACGTTTTACAAATCTGCGACAGCAAGAAAAGTTTGCTAAGGGCTTAAGTAATCTTTGTTTGTCTGATTTTGTAGCGCCAGTAGATTCGAATCGAATTGATTATGTAGGAGCCTTTGTTGCCACAGCAGGCTTGGGAATTGAAGAGAGCTTGGCTGAATACGCTGAGAATTTAGATGACTATAAGAGTATCATGCTTAAAATTCTTGCTGATAGATTGGCCGAGGCGTATACAGAGCTGCTTCACGACAGGGTTAGAAGACAAGATTGGGGATATGCGCCTAATGAGGATTTAACTATAGAAGAGAAGCTACGTGAGAAGTATCAAGGTATTCGTCCGGCATTTGGTTATCCTTCTTTACCTGAGCATTCCGAAAAGCAAGTGCTTTGGGATTTCTTAAATGTGGAAGAAAATATTGGAGCAAGGCTTACAGAGAACTTCGCCATGTACCCAACGGCAACTGTTAGCGGTCTTTATTTTGCACATCCGGATGCCTTATATTTTAGTGCAGGGAAAATTCAGGATGATCAGATTAAAGATTATGCCATGAGAAGAAATATGACTGAAGAGCAAGCTCATAAGTATTTAAAAACAATATAAGATTTCAAAGCCTTAACTATTAACCATTCAGGATGGTAGAACCATTATTAAAACTACCATCTTGATATTTTGAACCAAGAAATGAAAGTAATTGATCACATAAACCAAGCCATAGAAAATAAAACCACGCATTTTTCCTTTGAGCTGCTTCCTCCTCGAAAAGGGAATAGTATTTATAAAGTATTTAATACAATTGATAAGCTTAAGGAGTTTGACCCTAAGTATATCAATATTACGTCGCATTGTGATGAAGTTATCTTTGCAGAATCAGCAAATGGTACTTTTCAAAAGAGATTAACAAACAAACGTCCAGGGACAGTTGCAGTTGCAGCTGCGATTAAGAATAGGTATAAAGTCACCGTTGTTCCTCATGTTATTTGTCAGGGATTTACTCCCGAGGAAACTGAGAATGCATTAATAGATTTAAATTTCCTGGATATCCAAGACCTTCTTCTTCTGAAAGGCGATTCATCAAAACGTCATGAATTTGCAGCTAAAGAATCGGGCCATCAATATGCAATCGATCTTATTGAGCAAGTCAATCAGGTTAACCGAGGCGATTATTTGGATGGAACACATACCGAAGCTTTCGAGACACCCTTTTCATATGGCGTGGCTGGTTATCCTGAGAAACATGAAGAAGCCCCTAATCTGGATTCAGATATTTATTTTCTAAAGAAGAAGGTAGATGCTGGGGCGGAGTATATCGTAACACAAATGTTCTTCGATAACCAAAAGTTTTTTGAGTTTGAAAAGAAGATTCGTGCTGCAGGAATCAATGTGCCATTGATACCAGGTATTAAACCTATTTCTGCTTTGAGTCAATTGAATTTATTACCTCAAGTTTTTAAGGTGGATATTCCTGAAGATCTGGCCGCAGAAGTGCGTAAATGTAAAACTAACGAACATGTCAAAGCTTTGGGTACAGAGTGGGGAATTCATCAGAGTAAAGAGTTGATAAAACATGGTGTACCTTCTCTACATTTTTATTCTTTCATGGCCAGTAATTGTGTCAGAGATATTGCTAAAGAAATTTTCTAGTTTCATAAAATAAGGAGGCCGATTTTAAAATTCAATTCGGGAGTTCTGTTTCAACAATTGAAATAGAACTCCCGTTTTTGTTGATTAGTGTTTAATGTTCTGTATCACAACAAGACGAATCTTCATTGTTTTAGCGTGATTGTTTTTCGATATATTCTTTTCGTTTAGTCAATGAAAAATTATGATTGAAATATGTAATCATTAATACTGTTAAGTACGAAAGTGTTGTGAGATATGGAATCTTGATGCATCCATCCCTTCATGTCGATTTAGATTATGTATTAACTATGTGTCTTGTTTGTTTGGTGTAATCCCTTGCTTTGCAATGGTGTCTTCGTGTTTTATTAAAGTTGAGGTTAAATAAAATTAGACTTATTAAAATAGATTTCTTATGTTTGTGTTATACTTCCATGGCTACTTATGATAATAAGAGTTTTGGAAGTATTTATGTAAATAAACCTATCTTGATTCTTGTACAAAGGAGTAAAGATGTTCTTAGGTCTAGTCTAAAAGATGGTTTTCTTCGGGATGAATGTTGTCATCAGATCATTTAATTTACTTGTCGGAGGATATAAAAACTTTGTCGTGAAATGGATGTTATAGAATGGAAGAGTAGGTTTTGTAAATGTAGCTGTCAAGATGATTTATGGAGGATGAAAGAGCTTGATCGGATGATTGAAAATTACGATTGGAGCTTATTTAATCATCGTCGGAGTCTGAATAATGATGCTCGGAGGACATAAAGTATTGGTGGGATCTGTTTTATTCTTTGTTCGACAGTGGGAGATGATTGTCGGATATCACAAAAGAATTGTCGGAGGTTTTTAAACCCTTGTCAGATGCGGCATTTGGCGTATTTGTGAGTACAAAATTCGATTTTAAGCGTATCTTTAATAGCTTGGGGAAATGATGTTTGATGTGGGAAGTTGATGATAAGGTATTATTGATTTTATTTAAAGTAATGTAATTCAAATCAATTATTATAAATGGGTGTTTCATTTTATAAATTTAGACAAGAAGAGCTTCCTGTGGTGGGAGATTTACTCTTGCAAATGTTTGTACGTGATAGGAGTGCTTTCGAGAATTTTTCTCCGGAGTATAAGGGTGAGTTTTTTGAGATAGTTGAGAGTCAGATTAGAAAGGTCTTGAACCTAACTCAGGCACCAACATTGAGGGCAGAGATTAAGAAAAAAACGTCAGATTTATATCAGTGTATTGATGAGATTATTCCGATACTCGATTTGATTGGGGCTTATGCCAAAAGAGCAAGTGCTGCTCTCACAGTTAAAGCTACAGATTTTGGTGTGGCACAGGTTAAGAAGGAAATTCGTAAAAGAAATATCGAAGGAGTTTGCACTAAAGTAAAAGTTGTTGAGCAAAATATAACAAACAATCTGGATGCTTTAAAAGAAAGAGGATATACTCTGGCTTTAGGGGCTCAGCTAAATACAATGACTCAAAAAGCTTATAAGCTTAATTTATTACAGGAAGAAAAAATTAGAGAGAAGAAGCAATTGGTTGTAAATAATAAGACCGAATATACGCTTCTTTGGTGTTTTTTAAAGGATCTTTCTGAGACTGGAAAACTATTAATGAAATCGGATAAACAGAAATATGATGGTTATAAATTTAGCCACATTATAAAACAGGTTAGGAAAACAAAACCTAATTCATATCTAACAAATTCAGATGAACTTATTAATGAAAAATCAAATCAGGATGTTGTGCCTGAAGAAGTTTGATTCGGAATTAATATTGAGTGTGTAGTTGCACGAAAAAGCACCCTTGAATGAGGGTGCTTTACTTTTATATTTGAATTTATTTTAATCAGCGGGAGATGATAATTAAGCGAATTTATCAATGATTTTTTGAGCCGTAACTTCAGATAGTTTGATGTTTGATTCATGTGTCCATCCTCCAACATGTGGGCTTAGTAGAACATTGTCTGCATCAATTAAATATTTGAAATCATCTGGTAATTCATTGGCATGTAAATCCTCAAAAGACGTTTTTTCATATTCCAAAACATCGAGACACGCACCACGAACCTGTCCTGATTTAAGGTTTTTTACCAAGTCCGATATTTTTACAATTTTTCCTCTTGCTGTGTTAATTAAGAAAAAAGGTTTCTTAAACTTATTCAAGAAATCATCGGTTACCATAAACATGGTTTCTTCTGTTTGTGGTATATGCAGACTTAGAATATCACATTGATCGAAAAGATCTTGCATCTGTTTTTCTTCACAGAATTCATCTGAATAATTGAATATATACTTGTCGTAGGCAATTACTTTACATCCAAAGCCCTTAAGGCGTTGTGCAAAAGCATTACCCATATTACCATAGCCAATAATTCCAACGGTTTTGCCTTTAATTTCTAAACCACGATTTTCTTCTCTACGCCACATGCCTTTTCCAACTTCAGTGTTGCATCGGCAAAGATTATTGAACAAGCATAGAAGCATGCCCAATGCATGTTCACCTACAGCATCACGGTTTCCTTCAGGTGCATTGAAACAAGTGATACCTTTACTTTCAGCATAGGGGACATCAATATTTTCAAGACCAGCTCCCACACGACCGATAAATTTCAAACGTGTTGCTTTGTCAAGTTCAGCTTTGGTTAATTTGAATTTGCTTCGAATAATAAAACCATCGAATTGATCGAAGATGTTAAGAATTTCTTCCTTATTTAGCTCTGGTGTGTATTGACAGTCGAAACCTGCCTCTTCCAGCATTTCAAGTAATCGTGGGTGTGTTGAATCTATAAATAAAACTCTTAGTTGTTCTTTTATCATTTTAGCTTAAATTCTTCTGTGCTTATTTTTTTTGTTGATGTTTTATCTATTTGAGGGAATCCACATTGATGAATTATAATATCCTCAAATTAACACATCATCTAATTTAAATTCACCACAAAGCTAGCTCTATATCCTCTAACTTTCTTGTTTTCGCCACATATTTCGTAACCAAACATCAGAGATTTTACTTTTTTCTGAAGTTGAAGTTCCGCTTTATTCCAATACCATTCTTCAATAAACTGTATGTTCCCGATTTTATTTTCTTTACCGTTCTTTTTAAGTATTGCCTTTATCTCAGATTTTGATAGAAGATGGTTGTCAAAATAATCATAGGCTTTTAATTGACCCGATTTAACGGCATTGATAATATCCTTTGACATGGATTTGATATTTGTGTTTTCCAGGCATTTCGATTGCCATTCATCTTCAATATCAGGATTTTTTATCAGTACCTCATAGGTAATCGGATTTGCAATATTTAAGCCTTGAGCTTGGGATGAGTGAAAAGAGTTTTGGCTACCGGAAGACTCACAAGAAGTAAGAACGAGTGAGGCAAACAGAGCCATTAACATTAATGAGTTTGCCTTTTTCATAATGAAAGAAATTGGGGTTAATTCAAAAGGTTTAGATGTATTTGGCGATGGAAATTTCAGGGAAACGCCATCGCCAATATTTTAGAGAATAGATTATCGGGTAAAGGTTAATCTTTTACCACGGATACTTTCGTCAATTTTTCCTTGTTTGTAAACAAGTTGACCATTCACAAATGTTTGATCTACTTTGTAGTGGAAGCTGTCGCCTTCGAATGGTGACCAGGCACACTTATAAAGGATGTTTTCTTTGTTTACGACCCATTCATCTTCGGAAAGAAGGACTAAATCTGCATAATAACCTTTACGGATATAACCTCTTTTTTCAACTTGAAATACATCGGCAGGAGCGTGACACATTTTTTCAACTACTTTTTCAATACTCAATTTCCCTTTATGAGCAAATTCAAGCATCGATACTAAGGAGTGTTGCACTAGAGGACCACCACCAGCTGCTTGCATATAGTTACCATCTTTTTCTTCGATCGTATGGGGTGCATGGTCAGTTGCAATCACATCAAGACGATCGTCAAGTAGAGCTTCCCAAATTTTATTTTGATCATCTGCAGATTTAATAGCCGGGTTCCAACGAATTCTTGCTTTTCTACTTGCGTAATCGGAGTCGTTAAATCTTAAGTGGTGTACACAGACCTCAGAAGTGATTCGTTTATCCTTCGAAGGAATCTTATTATCGAAAAGATCCATTTCCATTCCACTTGAAAGGTGGAGAATATGAAGTCGGGTATTGTATTTTTTAGCTAACTCAATCGCTTTTGAGGAAGATTTGTAACAAGCTTCGGCCGATCGAATTTCACCGTGGTAATCCATTGGAATATCATCTCCGTATTTCTGACGGTAAGTTTCCAGATTAGCATCAATAGTAGGTGAGTCTTCACAATGTGTTGCAATTAGTAAAGGTGCTTTCTCGAAAATCTGAGAAAGAGTATTGATATCATCAACCAACATGTTTCCAGTAGATGAGCCCATGAATATTTTTATACCACATACATCCTTTGGGTTAGTTTTAATCACTTCTTCCAAATTGGTATTCGATGCACCCATATAGAAAGAGTAATTGGCCAATGATTTTTCAGCACCTAGCTTGTAACGTTCAGCCAACAATTCTTGTGTCAATGTTTGCGGTTTCACATTAGGCATATCCATAAATGAAGTAGTACCTCCAGCGACGGCTGCTCTCGATTCTGTGAAAATATCTCCCTTGTGAGGCATGCCTGGATCACGGAAGTGAACTTGATCATCAATAACTCCAGGAATCAATATTTTTCCTGAGGCATCTATTACTGTCCAATCTGCTTCAATATTTTCTGGCGTTTCAGTAAAGATTTTTTCAATTAGATCATCCTTAATTAGAACGCTTCCTATAAAATTTTTGCCTTCGTTTATAATTCGGGCATTTTTAATCAGTTGAGTAGTCATTTTGGTTGTTTATAGTGTAATATTATAATATGCAAATTAAGAATTTTCGGAATGAAAAGCACTATTTATCAGTTTTATTGAGCTCTTGAATTTTTCAAAATCTCGGATATAAAAAGAACTTCTTCAATAAATTATAATGAAGAAGTGTCTGTATTTGTCAAAACCAATAGTTGTGAATTAAGCTCTTTTATACTTTTTAAAGTAGCTTCGGAGTTTCATTTTAACAACCCCCCAAACAGCTTCATTAAATATACCACCACTCATTTTCGAGGTGCCTTCGGTTCTATCTGTAAAAATGATAGGCACTTCAATAATATTAAAGCCATATTTCCATGTGGTAAATTTCATCTCAATCTGAAAAGCGTAACCGATAAAACGGATTTGATCAAGCTCTATAGTTTCCAGAACTTTTCTTGTGTAACAGATAAAACCAGCTGTTGCATCATGAACCTTCATCCCAGTTACAATTCTGACGTATTTTGAAGCAAAATAAGACATTAAAACACGTCCCATTGGCCAGTTTACTACGTTTACACCTGAAACGTAACGTGAGCCAATGGCTAAATCACCACCTTTGTTAGCACAGGCATCATGAAGACGAATAAGATCCTCAGGATTATGAGAGAAGTCAGCGTCCATTTCGAATACATAGTTGTAATGACGTGCTAAACACCATTTGAAACCATCAATATAAGCTGTTCCTAATCCAAGTTTCCCTTTACGTTCAAGAATGTGAAGTTGCGAGAATTCTTTCTGTAAATTCTTAACGATATCAGCCGTTCCATCAGGAGAATTATCTTCTACAATTAAAATGTCGAAATCAATATCGAGCGAGAATACCTTTCGAATAATAGCTTCAATATTTTCTTTCTCGTTGTAGGTTGGGATTATAACAATGCGATCAGTCACTGAATAGAATTTAGAGTTGAATAGATTTTAAGTCACGAATATAGCATATCTAACGGATATGCAGACTCGTTCTTTAGTTAAAAAGTTGAAAAAATGAATTGATCTTAATTTATGAAAGATGTTCTAAAGATTAAAATCAATTTGATTAATCTATTGTGAAATTAAACCAATTAGATATATATTTGCAACGAAGCAAGATGTAAAAATCTGTTTCAACATATTTATTGTTTCTTCAGGGCAGGGTGAAATTCCCGACCGGCGGTGATAGTCCGCGAATCGAAAGATTGAACTGGTGTGATTCCAGTACCGACAGTAGAGTCTGGATGGAAGAAGAAAACAAGCATCCAATTTGATTGATGTTTCCATTGGGGGTATTCCCATTGGTTGATGATATTATTAAGCCCTGAATAGTTATGCTATTCGGGGCTTTTTTATTTTTTGCTTAAAGCAGCTATTATTTTGAGAACAGATCAGGATTATAAATACATGCAGTTAGCCTACAATTTGGCTCAAAAGGGATGCGGTGGTGTTAACCCCAATCCTCTTGTAGGTGCTCTTATTGTAAAAGATGATAGAATACTAGGTGAAGGTTACCATGAAATTTTTGGTGGACCACACGCCGAAGTCAATGCTTTTCGTTCTGCTAAGGAATCGGTAGAAGGAGCTACGATGTATGTTACGTTAGAACCTTGTTCTCATTATGGGAAAACACCGCCTTGTGCTCAGGCTATTGTTGATAATAAGATAGCTCGTGTAGTGATTGGTATGCTAGATCCAAATCCACTGGTTTCGGGGCGTGGTGTAAAGCTTTTACAAGAGCATGGTATTGAAGTTGAATCTGATTTTTTAAGTGCAGAGTTGACTCAAATGAATCGTGTTTTTTTGAAGTTCATTCAAAGTAAGAAACCTTACGTAGTGATGAAAACGGCCATGACTTTGGATGGGAAGATTGCTTCACGAACAGGCGATTCCCGATGGGTGTCAAATGAACAATCCAGAGCGAATGTGCATGAACTGAGAAACGAATTAATGGGAATTATGGTAGGCGTTGATACCGTTATTGCTGATAATCCTATTCTGACAACTCGCTTATCGGGAAATAAGAAGGGGAGAAATCCAATTCGAATTGTACTTGATAGCAAAGCCAGAATCCCTTTGGATTCAAAAATATTGAATACCAGTAGCGAGGCAAAAACAATAGTTGCGGTAACATCAGAAGCACGACAAAATAAGCTTGATGAGATTAAGGCTTTAGGAAATAAAGTTTTGATTATTGAAGAAAAGGATGGAAGAGTCGATTTAAATCAGCTTATACAGGTTTTAGGAGAAAAAGGCATAGATGGCATTCTTCTGGAAGGTGGAGCCACTCTTAATTATGCTGCTTTAGAATCTCAAATTGTTGATGAAGTGCATGCTTATATTGCACCAAAAATAATTGGAGGTTATGCTGCTAAAACGCCGGTAGCTGGAGAAGGAATTGAAAAGATGAAGGATGCTGTGAATTTGCAGAACATTCATTTTGAAAATATAGCCGATGACATTTTAGTGATTGGTGAAGTTGTCTATTAAGATATAAAGGTAAATACAAGAAAGAATGTTTACAGGACTAATAGAGGAAATAGGACATATTAAAGCCATGAAAAAAGGCGGAAACTCAATTCGATTGAGTATTGCTGCCAATAAAATCATGGATGATGTAAAGCTAGGCGATAGTATCGCTACCAATGGCATCTGCCTGACAGTTGTCGATTTTGATTCAAATAGTTTTTCAGCCGATGTGATGCCTGAGACGATGAATCGTTCAAGTTTTCATCAGCAAAAGGAAGGAGCTCGAGTGAACTTAGAAAGAGCACTTCGGGTTGGTGATAGAATGGGAGGCCATATGGTAAGTGGACACGTTGACGGTCTTGGCGAAATTATTTCCCAAACCAAAGATGATAATGCCATTTGGGTGAGCATTGCAGCTCCTAAGAATATTCTTAAGTATGTGATTGAAAAAGGTTCAATTGCTATTGATGGTATAAGTTTGACAGTTGCCTATGTGGACGAGAATCAATTTAAAGTTTCAATTATTCCATTAACTCAGGATGATACAACTTTAGTTTCGAAGAAAATTGGAAGCCTTGTGAATTTAGAATGTGACATGACTGCAAAGTATATTGAAAAGTTCATGTTTCATAAGGATGAAGAAAAGAAGGAAAGCAATATCAGTATGGAATTCTTAAAAGAGAATGGCTTTTTTTAAAATAAAGGAATAAAGATCTAGCGAGTAGCTAGTATAGATATAATCAAATTACAATACAGCAATATAACTCTATACAAGATGAAATTTAATACCATTGAAGAAGCGATAGAAGATATCAAAGCCGGGAAAATGATTGTGGTGGTTGATGATGAAGATCGTGAGAATGAAGGTGATTTGTTAATGGCTGCCGAAATGGTAACGCCAGAAGCAATTAATTTTATGGCCCGTCAGGCTGGAGGTTTAATTTGTATGCCAATTATTCAAGAGCGTTTGGATGAGTTGAATATTGACATGATGGTGCAAAAAAATACAGATGCAAAGCAAACAGCTTTTACTGTAAGTATTGATGCGGCCGATTGTACAACGGGTATTTCTGCTCACGAGAGAGCTCATACCATTAAGTTGGTTGTAGATCCTAAAGCGAAGGCTGAAGATTTTACACGTCCAGGTCATATTTTCCCATTGGTTGCTCGTAAAAATGGTGTTTTGGTTCGTGCTGGTCATACCGAAGCAGCTGTTGATTTAGCTCGTATGGCAGGTTTACACCCTTCTGGTGTTATTTGTGAGATTATGAATGAGGATGGTACCATGGCTCGTGTGCCTCAGTTGCGCGAGTATATCAAGAAACACGACTTGAAAATGATTACCATTGCTGATTTGATTGAATATCGTCGTCAGACTGAATCAATGATCGAAAAGATTACTGAGACAGCAATGCCAACGAAGCATGGTGAGTTTAGAGCTCATGGTTACATCAATAAAATTACGGGTGAGCATCATGTTGCACTTGTAAAAGGTGATGTGAACGTTGATGATGATATATTGGTTCGTGTACATTCAGAATGTTTAACGGGTGATGCTTTTGGTTCTATGCGTTGCGATTGTGGCGATCAGCTTCAGGAAGCTTTGCGTCGTATCGAAGAAGTAGGACAAGGCGTCTTATT
>Ga0209379_10001942_pt1 | contig 12935 bp, 9 predicted proteins | sample tdDd001_FD_187124 | JGI IMG/M metagenome (GOLD analysis project Ga0209379, IMG submission 187124) | Marine sediment microbial communities from the Atlantic coast under amendment with organic carbon and nitrate - tdDd00.1 (SPAdes)... | ecosystem: Environmental > Aquatic > Marine > Coastal >...
CTCTGTTAACATCTATACAGATGACTTTCCCGCCTTTCTTTGTGGCATCTACCATTTGTTTCAAAACTTTCTTCGGATGGTGACTGTGCCTAACTAAAGCTTGGCATATAGCTAAATCGTACGTTTCATTAAAATTGTATTCATAAATATCTCCATGAATAAAGTTATAGTTATATGTCGTATCGTCGAAAATATGACGACCTCTTATTAATAATTCCTCACTGACATCAATACCTACATAAGTAGAACCTTCTGGTAAGAGAGGCATCAGTTTTAGACCTAAATAACCATATCCACATCCAAAATCGATTACTTTAATAGGTCTATTTAATTGCCATACTTTTCTCACCAAGAATTCGAAGTAATCATCATTCCATAAATTTTTTCTAGTATCAAATAAATAATCTATATGCCTGCTCCAATAATCGGAAGCATCTTTTCTTAATGTAATTTTCTTCTTTCTTTCAACTAACTCATCCAGTGTCACATCAAATATATCTGCCAATCGACTGAGCATGTATATATCCGGAACAGCTATACCATTCTCCCATTTACTTATGGTTTGAAAGGATACGCCTAACATGCCCGCTAATTCTACCTGAGTAAGATTTAAACTTTTCCTATAAGTTGAGATTTTTAACTCCATGAACTACCTCCAATAACAGATTAACCTAATCCTCTTATGACTTCAATAACAGAATAAGTGAATGTATTCGCATATGAATAGAAGCAGTTGAATTCAACTGCTTCTATTACTAGGATATTATTTAATTTACACCAAAGGTATAATCAAATGCATGTTATAAGGTATAATCTTTCTTGTATATTTTCTGCCAGTCTTCCCATTTCTCATCACCCATTGTGTGATAATCAAGTATCTCTAATTTTTCACAAGATGGATGTGAAGCTAGAGATTCTAGATATTCTAATTTATAAGGTCGCATGGGCAGTTTCACATGTCGGATCCAATGTTTGATATTTTCATCTCTTAAAAACTTAAGGGTTTTAAGTGGAGAAAACATACTGATCTTACTTATTTCTTTATAACTTTTTTCATCAAATGCTTTAATATCTAGCAGAACCAGATCACATAACTTTAAAAGTTCTTCAATCTTCTCATTAACTTTATAACCTGATGTATCTAGTGCCACATGAATATCTAGCCCTTTAAGTACTTTTATAAAATCAAATAACTCATCTACCTGCATTAGTGGTTCTCCTCCAGACAGAGTTACACCACCATACTTTCCATAGTAGGCTTGATTTCTTTTGATAACATCAATTAGTTCATTAAATGTCATTTTCCTTCCTTTATCCTTTAACCAAGAATCAGGGTTATGACAATAATCGCATCTTAGAGGACAGCCTTGAAGAAATACAACAGTCCGGATACCTGGTCCATCTAATGTACCCATACTTTCAATATGGTAGATTTCTAGTTGTTTAGATTCTACCATGGTATGTTCTTCCTATAACTTCTAGTTTCTGAGCCTGAGTTAACCTATGGAAGTTTACAGCATAACCTGATACTCTGATGGTTAAGTTAGGATATTTTTCAGGCTCTTCCATTGCCTCTATTAATTTATCTCGACTTAAAACATTAACATTCACATGATGTGCATTCTTGATAAAATACCCATCTAGGACAGAAGTTAGGTTGGCTATTTGATCTTTTTTATCTCGACCTAATGTTTTGGGTTCTACAGAAAAAGTACATGAAATACCATCTTCACAGTTTTCATATGGTAACTTTGCTACAGAGTTTAAAGATGCAATAGCCCCCATAGACTCTCTGTTATGCATGGGATTGGCTCCAGGCGCAAATGCCTGTCCCGCTCTTCTGCCATCTGGTGTATGTCCGGTTTTTTTGCCATATACCACATTGGACGTAATGGTTAATATCGATAGTGTATGTTTGGCATTTCTATAAGTCTCATGTTTTCTAAGTTCACTGATAAATAAATCAGTTAACTCACTTGCAATAGTATCTACTCTATCATCATCATTACCAAACTTTGGAAAATCTCCATCAATAATATAATCTGTAATCATTCCCAAGTCATTGTAAATCGGTTTTACATTTGCATACTTAATAGCCGACAAGGCATCTGCCACTACGCTTAATCCAGCTATACCAAAAGCCATGTTTCTTTTAACCTGAGTGTCATGTAATGCCATTTGTGTTTTTTCATAAGCATATTTATCGTGCATAAAATGAATAATGTTCATGGCATTAACATATTCTTTACAGATCCAGCTTAGCATTTGCTCAAATGCAGTTTTCACTTGATCATAATCTAATCTTGTTTGACCATAGTCATTTGAATAGTCAGGTGCAACTTGCTTACCAGACATTTCGTCTTTTCCATTATTTAATGCAAGTAATAAGGTTTTTGCTAGATTACATCTAGCACCAAAGAACTGCATTTCTTTACCAATTGCCATAGCAGATACACAACATGCTATACCATAATCGTCTCCATAAATTGGTCGCATAAGATCATCATTCTCATACTGGATTGCATCTGTTTCAATTGATAATTTGGAACAGTAAGCTTTAAAGTTTTCAGGCAACTCTGGTGACCACAAAACAGTCATATTAGGTTCAGGTGCTGGTCCTAAGTTTGTCAATGAATGTAAGAAACGATAAGTTGTTTTTGAAACTAAAGTCCTTCCATCTAATCCTATACCACCTAAACTTTCAGTTATCCATAAAGGATCACCTGCAAATAGCTCATTATAGTCAGGTGTTCTCAGTTGCCTTGCCAATCTTAACTTGATGACAAAATCATCTATGTATTCTTGTGCTTGTGCTTCTGTAATTAAGGCTTCTTTTATATCCCTCTCAATATAAATATCAAAGAATGTTGAAACACGTCCTAGGGACATAGCTGCACCATTTTGCTCTTTAATAGCTGCTAAGTAACCATAATAAGTCCATTGAATGGCTTCTTTAGCTGTTGTTGCTGGTACTGAAATATCATGACCATAGGCTATTGCCATATCCTTCAATTTATTTAGAAAATCTATTTGTTTATAGACTTCTTCTATTAATCGAATATTTTCTTCTGTCATAGATAAGTGAGATAGAGCATTCTTATCTTTACTCTTTTCTTCAATCAATCTATCAATACCATAAAGGGCAATTCTTCTGTAGTCTCCTATAATTCTACCACGTCCATAAGCGTCAGGTAGACCTGTTAATATACCTGCAGAACGTAGCTTTTTTGTCTCATCAGAATAGACTCTAAATACGCCATCATTATGAGTTGTCTTATACTCAAAATGTTCTTCTACCTTATCTGATAGCTTGTATCCATAAGCTTGACACGCCTGCCTAGCCATTCGAATACCACCAAATGGATTAACACCTCTTTTTAAGGGCTGATCCGTTTGTAAACCAACAATCAGTTCATTATCTCTATCTATATAACCCGGTTCATAAGACAAAAGTGAAGACACTTTATCTACATCAATGTCTAGTACCCCACCTTTATCCAACTCACTTTTCATTAAAGCTTCTACTCTATGAAACAAATCTCGTGTTCTTTGAGTCGGTTCTTGTAGAAAAGTTTCATCACCTAAATAAGGTTTATAGTTTTCTTGTATAAAATCTCTAACATTTATAGCTTCTTGCCAATTATAGCCTTTAAAATTTCTGTAACTGCTCATATGATCCTCCCTCCTCATAGTAGGGTACAAAAAAAGCCGACGCACCCTGAGCTATGTGCCCAGGCGGTCGGCTAAATGGTCATTTTTGTCTCAATCCCTTGTGGTACTCCACTGATCCGCCAGTCTTGAGATGACAGTTATTTTTCTATAGTATAAGTCATAAAAACACGAACGTAAATAGTGAAATCTCAAAAAACGTTTTCCTTTTAGACCTTTTCTTCTACAATTAACCTTTTGTTGAACTTAAGGGCATAAATATTGATAAATCTTTCAAGAAAATCTAAATCATTATAATCTGACACATAAGATATATGATGATCAAATTCAATTGTCTCTAACTTATTATCTTTTTTAGTCAACTTGATTTCTGAGAAATCATCATGCCCTAATATAAAGGTTTCTAAACCAGAACCTCCATGTGCATTATCTTTATTGTATCTGATTAGATGTCCTTTCTCATTGAGTGGATTCTCAAACTTTAAAGCCTCAATAAAAGCCACCTTAGTTCTAATGAGAATAATGACTAGTGCCAAAGTTAAGTAAAAGAAGGCAAAGTTATGTCCTCTTGTAAAAGCTCTAGAGATAAGTACTATCCATCCAAGAATAGCTAAGACTGATTCCTTCAGCCTTTCCTTATCTTTAAATGTTATCTTAGTGACTTTTCCGAATTCCAACCAAGGTGGTAATTCCCAATCTCCCAAACTTAATCCACTTTGTTCTAAATATTCTAACGTCTCTTCTTTCGATTCAATCTTTAAACCAATATCGACACGGTCTAATCGGCTTTCATCTGACTCACCTGTAGCATAATTACCACACTTCAGACAATTGTCCTGTGTCATTTTAATTTTTTCTCTACAAAATTTACAATAATTCATTTCATTCTCCTTGTCTCACTTCTAACATTTTAACATATATTTCTATTTAATATGTCTTCTTCCAAAAAAAAGAAAACCTAAAGGTTTTCTAATGCCATATATTATCTGCCCATTTTGTAGATTCAATGTATATTTGATTAAACTCCTCAACCATAATGTTATGACTCATCATTTCATCCGTAACTCTATCCAGGACTTCTGTTTCATAACAAACTATCAGATTAAGCACCTTACTCAAATCATTTTCAGAGCCCAGCAAAGCCTCAATAACATCTTCTTGTAATCGTACATCTTTTAGCACACTTTCCATATGTTTTTTCATAATAACATTTATTAATGACAACATACCAACCAAGAACAATTCATCTCTTCTATGTTTTAAATTATAGTAATCTGCTAGTTTTTCTGCTTGCTTTCCTCTTCTAAGAGAAATGTTAATAAGTTCATCTGGTGTGCCCGCTGTTGTTAAATTCTTTAACATATTTATCATGATCAACTTTTTGCTTTCTTTAAGTCCTAAACTCACCAAAGCGCTTTTAACAGATGTTATTCTCTTTTGAGTATAATACGCTGGAGAGTTAAGTAGTTTTAATAAGGATAGGGTTAAGGCCGTATCCTTCTGAATGATTGTTGCCATGACTTCATAGTCTACTTCGTCTTTGTTTAACTCATCTAACAACTCATAATATACGGTTGGGATAGTCATAGGATCTGACGATTCGAAAATCACCGGTCTTTGAAAATAATAGCCTTGAAATATTGTACAACCTATAGATTGACCAAACTCAAACATTTCTATATCTTCAACTTTTTCTGCTAGAAATGTTAAGTCATATGGTTTCAGTTTATCCACCATATCTAAAAGCTCATCTTTGGTGTATTCAAAAAAATCCAACTTGATAATATCAGCTACACCAATCAAATCTTTGTTTTCCTCTGAGTAATAAAAATCGTCTAGCGCTATGGTATAACCTTTACTCTTATACTCCATCAAAATTTCTATCAGTTTTTCATTAGCCAATGTATCTTCTAAAATCTCTATGACCAACTCCTCTGGACTGAAAAGATCAGGAGCTCCTTGTAAAATTAATTCCTCGTTAAAGTTGATAAAAAATCTTTTGTTATTGGTCATTTCTTTGATACCAAAATTAACAATCAAGTTTTTCATGACATTCAAAGTAGCGGTATAACCATCAGTAAATGAAGCTTTATTATCTTTACTATTTCTAAATAACAATTCATATCCCACGACATCATTATCAACATTCATCATAGGTTGTCTGGCTAAAAATGTACTCATATCATTACCTCATTTTCTAATTTATACCATAATATTACCCAATAAGATAAAATACAAACTCAAATGCATCACAATAATATAGATTAATTAAAATCAAAAACATAAAAAACACCAGCTGTGACCGCTAGTGTTTCATTGGTTGAGTTTACCTATAAGCCGGGTTCTGTCTTTTGTTACTAAAATTATAGAATGATACTAACTAATCTTAAACATATCTGTAATCATTGCAAAGTCATAATAGTTGCTAACATCTAAAAACTACATGAATCAATTACTATCATTGAATACTATTAAAACTGAAATTAAGGGCGACAAAACGGTGGCAACTTATATATTACGGAATGAGGTGTATCTTTTATTGAACAATACTATCATCTTCTAATCATAATTAATATGACTTCGAGTATATGAAACTCTCACCTATTAATGCCACTTTTTCTAATAGATTCTATTCCTAATTATATTGATTTAAACAATACTCATTCATTGTCGGCAAAATGTCGGCAATGCCAACATTCTAATAATCTTAGATGAGTACCAGAACTGAACAATCAAACTCATATCAAGTTATATAATTAAATTTCATTGTAATCTCAACTTATGACGACAAATCGCCTAAAATTAACTACATAAAGATACATTTCTGAACATATACTATTAATCTGTTTCACAACTTAAAATGAATCATTAGAAATATTAAACTCTTCACTTGTCTCATTAACTATATCTCTAATATACCATGTTTCAAAATTATCTATCTTATTTTTTGTATCGTCTCCGTATATGTCAGAGCCTTTTACGTAGTAATATGAAACATACTCGAATACGATTTCATCATTTGAATCAACCATCGAAATTACAATTCTATTGAAATAATCACTATAATGATTTCTCAGTTTATCATATAGATCCTCTGATTTAATATTTTTTGCTAAATCATAATAAATTAGATCACAGAACTCCTCATTTGATACACTTATTTCCCAATTCAGACTTGGTCTTTCAATGTAAGTTTCAATATTATTTATAACATCATAGTTAGTCTCAACTACCTTATTGATTCTTATAACATCATCGTGTTTTACTTTCTGTGTTGAACTACACCCGACTATAAGGACAACAAGTAATACGCTTACAATTAATTTGACTTTCATTTCATTGCTCCTATTAAATTCTTAAATCATTGTAATTTCCAGAGCAATTCGAAGTTCTTAGATCAGCGTAGTAATTTCTACGCTGATTCTAAACTCCGTGTTTACTCAGAAATTAATCAAAATATACATAGCCTCCACCATAATCTCTAGCTTTATCAAAATACAGCCAGAAATTAATAGTATGTTTTTCTCCCCATGATGATAAAACAATTTGGTTATTATACATACCCAAATCTTTAAATGCAGTAATTGTCATCCAGTGCCAACCATATCTATCCCAAAATCTATTTAGATTTAACGTTGCAACTGGCGTATCTTTATTTAGTCCTTCTTTTATAAAATCTATGGTATCTTGATGTTTAGTCCATAAAGCTTCTTTTTTATGAATATTTAATGAAGGATAACCTAACTCTTCTGCATATGATTTTGTATAATTCGCAAAACTTGTAATTGACACTAGTCCCCAAATTGGATTTACAGTTCTCATATGATCGTATACTGAGTTTAAATGTGCTGTAAAATCTCTTTCAGATGTTGAACCACTATACAACATGCTATATTTTGAATCTTTATCTGCCAAATAATATAGGATGTTTGAAGCAGCAGTAGGACCGCAACCGTTTGAAGACCGTGAGCCCAACCATTTTTGTTTACCACCATATACAGCCGAACCATCTTCAATTATTGGTACAAATTGACCTTCTGTCCACTTAGATAAATAAGCTGGATATGAAGAAGACCTCATCATTGCTGATTTTTCGAAATTTCTTTCTAGAAGCTGGTTATTAATTGCCTCAAATTCTGGTGATGTAAGTGAATTATAGAGTTCAGTATAGTTCATTTGTGGTTCGACTTCCTCTGACTCAGCTTTGCTGTCGAATGCACCCATTGTTGTAGAAGATTTATCTACCTCTAAACTAAGCTCGTTGGATTGTAAGTAATAGCCCATAGGTGGTACAAAAATTAGGTTCTCTTTTTTTAGTTTATTTTCATAATCAGTAAACTTGTTGAGATTAATCTCACTCTCTGATATTTCGAAAAATGAAATACTATCTCTTAATGCACCAAGAGTTAAGTAACCTACATGTTTGTTATCCGATGTATTAAATTTTACTATGTATGCAATATGATTATCATTATTATCATATAACTTTATCATTTTCTTATCAATGCTAAACTCATAGCTAGTAGAGTTATAATAATCTAATAAGTATTGATTAACATAATATTCAGCCAGTGTTAATAACTCGTTCTCATTAAAATAGTTATTCTTTTTTTCTGTAGCTTGCTTTGCATTAACTTTTTGAGCAACTTCAACATCCTTATTAACAGCGTAAACAAATGTATTGCTAAACAGTAACATAGCAATTAATAAAATAGTTACAATTTTTTTCATTTTTAATTCTCCATTCATTGTTTTTATGAAACGTTTCATAATTATAAAAACATATTTAACTTATGAAAGCTACTTGAATACTATACATTTATTGGATGTTAATAAGCCGTTAAGTCTTTGGTAATATATAACAAACTCCCTTAAATAAACCATATTACCTGTTTAACTCTTTATGTTCAATAGACATATATGTCTACACCTAAAACAGATGACAGTCAGAGAGCTCTTTACTTCTCAGATAATCTTAAATATCTACTCTCATGTTAGTTTAGCTATGTAAAAAAGCAGTTGAAAAACTGTCTTCTCATATCACCGGCGACAAAATGACGGCAAAATAAAAAACACTAGCTGTGACCGCTAGTGTTTCATTGGTTGAGTTTACCTATAAGCCGGGTTCTGTCGTTGGATGATCATCTTTCTAGGCCTATCGTTACCGCATAGGCTCAAGCGACCTACCATTCCGGACGGGAAACGAGCAGCTTCCCTTCAGTTCCTATTTTGGTCTTGCTCCAGGTGGGGTTTACATAGCCATATAGTCGCCTATATGCTGGTGAGCTCTTACCTCACCGTTCCATCCTTACCTACAAAGTAGGCGGTTTATTTCTGTTGCACTTTCCTTAAAGTCGCCTTCACTGGTAGTTAGCCAGCACCCTGCTCTATGGAGCCCGGACTTTCCTCGTGTTACCACGCGATCATCTGTTAAACTCGACCTCTATCATACCTCATTTCATCCATTAAATCAACTGAAACGGGTTTATATTTGTTTCTGATATCATAACATTTAAATCATATGATTTTTCCTCGAAGTACTGATCTAATAATACCTTTAATCTTGGCATATATATATTCTCAGTTTCGAAGTGTCCTGCATCAATTACATTCAGTTTTAACTGTTTTGCATAGTGAGCTTCATGATACTTTAAATCACCTGTGATTAAGACATCAGCTTTTCTTGAAGCTACTTTCATGTAGTCACTTCCAGCACCTGTCACTATAGCTACAGACGATACTTTTTTGTCTGGATCTCCTACTAATCTAATATTATCAACTTCTAAAATGTCTTTTAACTCATCACATAGTTCTCTAATGGTTTTTCTTGTGTAACCATAAACCCCTACACCTTTTTTATTGATACCATTTTCTAATTTTATAACATCATAAGCAACTTCCTCATATGGATGGGCTTTAAACAATGCATTTAAAACTTGTGGTAATTTATCTTTCGTCACAACAGTTTCAATCTTTGCCTCTTGTACAGATTCAAGTTGATTGACTTCACCAATATGAGGATCAGCACCTTCTAAGGGTCTGAATTGTCCCATGCCTATGGATTCAAATGTACATGAATCATAATCACCAATTTGGCCTGCACCTGCTTTAGTTATAGCTTCTTTGACTTGATCCTTGTTTTCTACAGGCACGCCAGTTTGAACCTTATATAAGTCATCCTGAATCGTTTGAGTTAGATAGTCTACACGATTTAACTCTAACAAGTCAGCTAAATAATGACATGTTCCTACTTCAGAAGTATCTAAGTTTGTATGTGCAGAATACAAACTGATATTGTTTTGGATCATCTTAAGGACCATTCTTGAAATAGGATCATCAGTATTGATCTGCTTAAGTGGTTTAAATATTAATGGATGATGCGTAATTATCAAGTCAATGTTCTTTGAAATTGCCTCATCTATCACTTCATCGGTCACTTCTAGAGCAACCATTATATTCTCAACCATTTTATTTGCATCACCGACTAATAATCCAACATTATCCCATGATTCTGCTAAGTTTGTTGGAGCAATCGACTCCATAACTTTCATTATTTTTCTGATGTTAGTATGCATTTTTTCACCTCATTTAACTTTTGAAGTTTATCTTTTGCCTCTACAAGTTTATCACTTGAACTATGATTCTTCTCAATTTGATCTTTTATCATTTCATACTTAGAGATTTTCTTACTAATAAATCCTAAATGAGCTTTACTAGTCTCTGTTTTAAAACCAATCTCTAATGCCAAAGGTTCATCATATGTCATATGTACCATCCAACTTGGCAAAGTTTTATCTTGAAATCCCTTTTTAACTACTAGTATTTCATAAAATCGGTCTTGTTCATTGGCAATAACTTCTTTGATAATATTAAAGTTATTTTCCATCAACCAAGCTCTTAAGACATTTTGTCCTGTCATGGGTTGTAAAATAAAAGTATCGATTGAATCTTTGATATCACTTGCTATAATGATATCCCTGATTAATTGACCACCCATACCTGCTATAACAGCAGTATGGATCTCTCCTTGCTTGTATGGATCTAAACCACCACCAAGTCTTACATCTATTTGATCTTCGAAACCATTAGTTCTTACTGTTTCTAAACAGTTTTGTACTGGACCTTCATTAATGTCTGATGCGATCCCTTTTGAGATAATACCTTTTTCTACTAAATATGCCATTAAGTATCCGTGATCTGATCCAATATCACCAACTACAATATCTTTTTCAATTAAATCTGCAATGCTTTTTAATCGCTCTGATAATTTCATAATTCTCCTTACAAAGAACGACAGACTATTGTCTGTCGTCATTTTTATTCTAAGAAATCCTTTAACTTTTTGCTTCTACTTGGATGCTTAAGTTTTCTTAAAGCTTTCGCTTCGATTTGACGAATTCTCTCACGTGTTACTTCAAATCTTCTACCAACTTCTTCAAGTGTTCTAGCCTTACCATCTTCAAGACCAAATCTTAATTTAAGAACTTTTTGCTCTCTAGGTGTTAGTGTATCTAGAACTTCAATAAGTTGTTCTTTTAACATAGAGAATGCTGCTGCATCTGCTGGTGCAGGTGCATCGCTATCTGGAATGAAGTCACCAAGATGTGAATCTTCTTCTTCACCAATAGGTGTTTCCAACGACACAGGTTCTTGAGCAATCTTTAAGATTTCTCTTACCTTTTCCACTGGTAAATCCATTTCTTCAGCAATTTCTTCTGGTTTTGGATCTCTACCAAACTCCTGGATTAACTGTCTTTTTACTCTGATCAACTTATTAATAGTTTCAACCATATGTACTGGGATACGAATTGTTCTAGCTTGATCGGCAATAGCTCTTGTAATAGCCTGTCTAATCCACCATGTAGCATAAGTAGAGAACTTATAACCCTTTCTCCAATCAAACTTTTCAACAGCCTTTATAAGACCTAAGTTACCTTCTTGGATAAGGTCTAGGAATAACATACCTCTACCTACATATCTTTTAGCGATACTTACAACAAGTCTAAGGTTCGCCTCACATAACTTTTGTCTTGCATAATCAGAACCATTTTCCATTTCCTGAGCCAATTGAATTTCTTCTTCACCAGATAATAATGGTACTTTACCGATTTCTTTTAAGTACATTCTAACTGGGTCATCTAATGAAATGCCTTTTGGTACAGATAAATCTTCTTTAGCTACAGCTTCATCAGGAGCATCGTTTCTTTTGCTACTCTCTTTGTCTGTTACAACTTCAATACCTTTTTGCTCTAACGCTTCATACACTATATCAATGCTTGGCAAGTCTACTTTAACATCTTCTAATAATTCATTGATTTCTGTATATGAAATATAGCCTGATTTCTTACCTACCTCTGTTATACGTTGAATCATTTCCTCTTGAGATACAGTTTTACTCATGAAACAACCTCCTTTCTTATCTTCCTAAAGCTTTCATTAGCTGTTTTTGTTCTGCCTTTAATCTTGCTAATATGACATCTAATTGTTTCAATTGATTGTCCCTTTCTAGATCAGATAATTCATCTGACTCCTTAATGAATAATCTTCTATTCATAACTTTTATTAACTTCTGATTAATCACTTCATTTTCGAAGTGCATACTGTTCATTTGTATTTCTTTTTCTACATTTCCAGGTTCAATTGACTTGTCTAAGACCAATTGGATATACTTTATCTCATCTATACCCAAATGATCGATGCAATCCTCAAGTTTAAATGAATCCATGACTTGATAATAACCTTTTAGAAAGTTCATTACCTTTTTAATCAATGGATCTTGTATATCTTCGAATTGAACTAACTTAAAGATTTTATCAAAATTTTGCTTACTTAGCAAGGCTAAATACATGATTCTTGTTTCAATCATTTTAACCTTATTCAGTTTCTTTGATTGTTGCTTAGGTCTAAACTCTTGTTGGACCTCTTCCACTTTAAAAACATCTCTTTTTACTGCATCAATATCTCTATGAGTCCATCTCGCTAAATCCTCTACATACTTAGCTTTTAAAGAACTCTCAGCCATTGGCTTTAATAGTTCAACTGCGGAATCATAGAAGCGTCTTCTATCATCTTCATAATCTAAATTATGTTCATCACGAAGTAATTTTAATTGATAATCCAAATACCCTATAGCCTTTTTAAGTTTTGTTCGCATGGTATCTACACCATATTTTTTTATGTACTCATCTGGATCTAATCCATCTGATAACATTAAGACACGTACATTTAAATTTGCCTGTTCTAGGATTTCAACACTTCTTCTAGTA
>Ga0209379_10001943_pt1 | contig 12934 bp, 5 predicted proteins | sample tdDd001_FD_187124 | JGI IMG/M metagenome (GOLD analysis project Ga0209379, IMG submission 187124) | Marine sediment microbial communities from the Atlantic coast under amendment with organic carbon and nitrate - tdDd00.1 (SPAdes)... | ecosystem: Environmental > Aquatic > Marine > Coastal >...
CAGGAGCATTCTTGTAATACGTATCGATTAGGTTTCGAACCTCCTTTTGTGTTCTCCACTCTTCACCTTTAAAATAGTTAAACAAGAACGGGTAATGAATGTCAGGCTCATTTGCCATATCAAACAAATTCTCATCGAATACCTTCTGCAATTTGTTCACGAATTTTCGCTTTCCTCCCATTAGCTTACTCAATCCGTAAACATCATGAGGAACACAGAACGTATACTGCCATGCTGTTCCTTCGTGAAATCCTGGTGAAGGTTCAAAATTCTCACCCTGCTTAGGATTAAAATTCTTTAAGAAAGTTCCATCCTCCATTTTTGGTCGAATCATCTGGAATTCTTTATCGAAATACTCCTTGTATCCCATCGATTGATTCAAAAATTTCTTGTGGTCAGCTTTTTTATCCAGAGCTTTAGCGAATTGTGCTAAATTCCAATCGGCAATGTAATATTCCAATGCATGCGATACTGAATTGTCAAATTCCTCGCGAATTGGCACATATCCTTCAGCCAAATAATGATCGATATCTGGTCTTAACTTGTTGTTCTTCCCTTCGGTTGTTGCGGATTTGTACATGGCTGCATAGGCAGCTTCTACATCAAAATCAGTTAATCCTCTTAAATAGGAATCTACAATAACCGGAATGGACGGATCACCTTCCATCACGTGAGTTTCTTTAGAATTCAGTTCCCACTTTGGTAACCATCCACTTTCCTTGTACATATCAACCATAGAGCGAACCATATCCAATTGTTCCTTTGGATAAATTAAAGCCATTAAAGGATGATAATTTCTATAGGTATCCCACAAAGAAAACACAGTATAACGATTGCAGTCATTGGTTTCTTTAATCTCGAAGGATTCCATTGCCGGATATTGTCCATTTACATCGTTAATGATGTTTGGATGAATTTGTGTGTGATACAATGCGGTATAGAAAATGGTTTTCTGATCGTTTGTTCCTCCTTCAACCTTGATTCTACCAAGAATATCATTCCACTCCTGTTCAGCTTGTGTTCTTGTCTTTTCAAAATCAAAATTGTTCGATTCTGTTTCCAGATTTAACCGTGCATTTTCGATACTCACATAGGAAACACCAAGTTCTACAACAATTTGTTCTTTCTCTTTTGTATTGAAAGTGAAAAATGCTCCAACTTCATCACCATACATTTCCTGGGTGAAATTCTGGTAGTACTTGAATTGTCCATCCGTATCGCTCCAGGCAGATTCAGCCTGCATTTCAGGCATCTTTTTCCATGTTCCAAACTCTTCAGCTTCCTTGCTAAAACGGGCAACAAAATAAATAACTCTCTCCGATCCATCGTTATAACAAAAAGATCCTGTCATACGAGAACCTTCAATCTCTTGCTTGTTTACAATTCGAATTTTTGCGCCCGATTCGTTTGTCAATCCTAATCCCAGATTCAAAAGAATATTCGATTTCCCTTCTGGAAAAGTATATCGACTAATTCCACTTCGAAGAGTAGAACTCAATTCGCTCTTAATATCATATTTTTCAAGATCGGTTGCATAATAACCTGGAGTTGCCTCCTGATTTTTCATGATTGATCCGTATTCCTTGTGATTGGCATTCACCTCACCTGTTGTGGGCATCAAAAGAATTACGCCTAAATCAGGGCAACCAACACCACTCAAATTTACATGCGAGAAACCTGTCAAAAAAGTATTGTCCCAGGAATATGGTGTGGACCACCATCGGGCATCTTTATCCCAGGTATTGATATCGGATCCTGAAACATTGAAAGGAGTAACTGATACCATTCCCCGAGGCACTATAGCGCCAGGATTTGTTGTTCCAAAATTGGTAGTTCCAATAAAGGGATTGACGTATTTTGTATATTGGCTAAAGCCATTTGTACAAAGTAAAAATAAAAGTGAAATTCCTAATATGCGTTTCATCTGTTTAAAATTTATATTCATTTATCAGATGCAACTCTCGATGAATTTTAATCATTCTCTTGTGTGTAATTTAGAATGTGAAAATTCATGTTCGTTTCATCAATTTAGGTTTAGTTGAGTTCTTGGTTGTTAAAAACAATACCGAACGGGATTTCGCTAGCCAAGCTATTTCCCGATCGGTTATCTAATTTCTAATCTAGAATTCAAATTAAGCCTTTCATGATTAAATGAGGATTAATATTTAGATTAATCCACCAAATGAATCATTAATCAAAAGAAAAGGCAAATTAATTCTCAATTGGAGTAATTACAACTGCCTGTCCGCCACTCTCTATCATTTTTACAGATAATTTGCTTTTTGAATCCACTGTTAAGTCCGTAATTTCAATATCTGTTGGATTATTTTCAAGATTTGCATCCTTTCCATCAGCAAAAATACTAGCCATATATTTTTTTCCATCCTCTAAAAATGACAGATCGATTTCTACATTTCTGCTGTTCTCATCGGTAATTGTTCCTACATACCAATTGTCTCCTTTTCGTCTGGCAACAGAATAAACATCTCCAATCTCCGCTAGAAGAACCTTCGACTCGTCAAAATCTGCCGGTAGTTTCTCGAAAAATTCGAATGCTGGCTGATCCTCGTAATTACTTACCAAATCAGAAGCCATTTGCAATGGACTGTACAAACAAACCCACAAAGCCAACTGTTTTGCCAAAGTTGTATTCACACGACTATTTCCTTTTTCATTGCTATTCCATTTGATATATTCTTTTCTGTTTTTGTACAGAATATCGAAGGTTCCAGGAGTATAATCAATAGGTCCTCCTAAACACCTGGTAAATGGTAAAATTACGTGATGCTCTGGTGGATTTCCCTCACTCCATCCGTTCCACTCCATTCCACGAGCACCTTCACGAGTCATCATATTTGGATAAGTACGACTAATTCCTGTAGCCTTAATTGGCTCATGTGCATCAATCATCAAGTGATATTTGGCAGCTGTTTCAACAACCTTTCTGTAGTGTTGTACCATTTTTTGCCCGTGATGAAAGTGTCCATTTGGAATTGGTCCAGCATAACCTGTCTTTAAAGTTCTGATTCCATTGTCGTGCAATTTGGCAAAGGCATCTTCCATACACTCTTCGTAGAAAATATAATCGCCTCCTGTTTCGTGATGACCAACCAATTCAACATTCTTTGATTTTGCATACTTCACCAACTCATCAAAATCGAAATCGGCATAAGGTGTTTGCTGATCGAAAGCTCTAGGTTTTCCCCAATTCTCCCAACCGGTATTCCAACCTTCTGCCAAAACTGCATGCACGTCATTTTCCGAAGCAAAATCAATATATCTTTTCATATTCTCGGTGGTTGCACCATGCTTAGGTCCCATTGTCCAGGTTTCCACACCTAAGTGCATTCCCCACCAAATTCCAATGTATTTCATTGGCTGAATCCATGAAGTATCTTCTAATTTACATGGTTCATTTAAATTCTGAATTAAGTTGGATTCAACCAAACCTGCTGCCGACTTAGTAATCGTAATGGTTCTCCATGGAGACAGAACAGATCCTTTTGCTTTTACTTTGATTCCGTCAGGCCAAGGCACAAGATTTGCCTGAAAATGTGTACCAGCAATATTCTTTAAAGTCATTCCTGCATAATCGGTAAGATTCGCTTCGTGAATGCTTATATAGTTGCCTTCATTGGTTTTAAAAGTTGCAGGTGTATTGGCACTTTTCACCTCATCAATTTTAGTGGTTCTATAAAGCATTTCATAGCTTTCAAAATTTGCCGGAATCGTCCAGGCAGTTCCATTATTTGTAATGTTGAACTCCGTTAATTCATTAATGATATTAATGCTATCAATTCCACTCTGCTCAGGAATTTCATATCTAAATCCTAAACCATCATTAAATAATCTCACATACAAATTCAGTTCCTTATCCGCATGATTTTTCATGGATACCATCACTTCATTGTAGTTTTCCTTAATCGTTTTGTTGGGACCCCAAACCGGATTCCATTCTTCATTTTTATCTTTTTCTAAAATATCAGTAATCCTTATTCCGTTAGAGAATAGAGAATCCCTTTTTAAATTCATTCCCAATCTTGATGATGAGATAACATCTTTCTCATCTAACTTCAAACTATAATGCAATTGACCTGCGTCATTTACTGTCAACCTAAAATCCATATTTCCATTGGGCGATTTTAAATCAACCTTTTCAATATTAGTACATGCACAAAATAATATCGATACTATAATTGTAAATATTCCTCTACTCATAATTATTCAACCTCAAATATTTTTAATTCAGGACCAACTCCTTTAATTGTTAATTTTTTCCATTGCTTTGGTAAGCAAGGATTTTTTTGCTCTACTCCATTATCGGTTAAATGCAAACCACCAAAACCAAAAATTACTGCTTGTAACATACCTCCTGCTCCGGTTGCGAAATACGGATTATTACTATGTGCTGATTCAGATAAAGCTCCAAATGGTGCACGTTTATTAGGTACATAAGCACGCTTGAATAATTCAAAAGCTTTTTCCGGATCTCCCAATCGTGCATAAAGAACTGCTAGAACAGAATGAGACATTGCTGGTCCTTCAGGAGACATTTTAGGCTCATAATAATTCAAATCTCGTTTGATATCATCAGGATTCCTAACTATAGAAAGAGGATAAGCCAAAAGGTTAACATCTGCCTGTTTGATTATTTCTCCGTTGTAGGTTCTGTTCTCTTTCATTACTCCATTTGAGAAATAATGAAATTTTAACGATTCCTCCAATTTCGACCACTTTTCATTTGATTCTATGCCTAAAATTCTTGCTGCTTTATTTGCATATTGCAGTGCCGTTTTAGCCGATCCATTGGTAAAAGCATTATCATCAGCATGATGATAAAATTCATTAGCGCCAACTACATTGTTGATTGAATAGCTACCATCTTCATTTTTTACTGATCGACTAAGCCAAAAATCCGCGACTTCCTTAAGCATTGGATAACCAATTATTGATAGCCATTGTTTGTCGCCAGTCATGCGATAATAGTTCCAGAATGCAATTCCAATATCCGCAGTAATATGATGTTCGAAGGTTCCTGTTAAAGCCCAGGTTGGTGTTGCTTCTTCTCCTGTTTCATCTGATTCCCATGGGAACATTGCTCCTTTATAACCAAAATTCACAGCTTTTTTCCTAGCCATATCAAGTCTATCCGATCGATAGTTTAAAAGAGATTTTGCAATATCCTGATTGAAAACCAATAGAGGTGGATACATCCACAACTCAGTATCCCAAAATACATGACCATTGTATCCCTGAGCCGATAAACCCATTGGGGAAATGCTCAAATTTGAATCCTCTCTTGCAAAAGAATACAAATGATACAAGGCCAAACGCACATCTTGCTGCGATTCTAAATCTCCATCAATTAGTATATCACCTTGCCACAACTCATTCCAAAGTTCTATGTGTCTTTCAACGACAGCTTTCTTGTTTCCAAGTAATTGAAAAATAAGCATTCGCTCCGACTCACTTTTAGGATCATAAAAATCCTGTGTTGTGCAGACAGCACCTGCCCATGCAAATTGATAAGTTTCCCCTTTTTTCAAATTTTGCATGAAGCTCAATTCATGATGAAGAGAATCTTTAATATGATGTTTTAACTCAGGTGTTTCATCCTCAAAAATGAACGAAGCTGTAGTTGCCAAGTGATGTTTCCCGAAAGGACTATTAGCTACTGTTTGCAAAATTGGCATTCTGGCATCCAAATCCTGCAAGACACGATATCCAGATTCTACATTCTGATATTCTTCTGGACATATAATTTGTCCTCCTACCTGAATTCTTACATTTTTCTTTAATGAAGCGACCTTAACATCTATCATTCCAGAATATGGCATGCCTCTTAATGCATAAGTAGTAAACGAAAAATCAGCATAATCCTTAAATCTACATTTAGTTGTAAATGCAGCCTTTTTCATATCCAAGGATTGTTTCCAATTGGAACAATTTGCCGTATTCAAGGTGTCTTTATTGATCACAATTTCAAGATTGGCGAAATTTATTCCCAACAAAACCTTACTAACACCAAATTTCGATTCCTTATCGAATACATGATTCAATACAATCGCTTTTGTTTTACCCGGTTGTTCAGATGGTAATAATCCTATTCGACCATTTGCAACAGATATCCCTGTGTAATTTGAATAATCTTCTGTTACAATACTCCATTCATCTCCAGTCTGATTTTGAGCAGTAAGACTTATCGCATAGCTGAAGCCAATCAAAAACAAAAAAAACCTTCGAAATTTGAAATTTAACCTATACATGCTTTAATATTTCTGGTCTTTCATTATAAATTTTAAAGATCAATTCTCCAAAAAGAGTATTTGCCCAAGCAAACCACGATCTTGTATAATGCTTAGGATCATCTTTATGAAATGTTTCATGCATAAAACCAGTACCAGCATGTGTTCTTATCAATGTTTTAAGGCAATCAACAATTTCGTCCTTACTATCCGAAGTCATTGCACGCATAATGATACTCATTGGCCAAATCATATTCACTCCAACGTGCGGTCCTCCAATTCCTTTGGCATATTTTCCATCAAAAAACCAAGGGTTATTCTTACTTAAAATAAATTTCCTCGTGTTTTTATATAATGAAGATTGTGCATCAATTGCACCTAAATATGGTAGAGATAACAGGCTAGGAATATTAGCATCATCCATATACATTTGATTTCCGAAACCATCTACTTCAAAAGCCAATGTTTCTCCCATATTTAAATGATTCGAACTAGCATATTTCGCTAGTGCAGCTTCCACTTCATCCGCCATTTCCAATGCTGAAACTGTCAATTTATCCTCTATTTTTATATGAGATAACAATTCAGCCATTTGCTTTAATGAGACCACAGCAAAATAGTTCGACGGAATTAAAAATGGTAATATTGTTGCATCATCAGATGGTCTAAACGAAGAGACGATTAATCCAACTGGATTTATCGGATTACCATAACCATTTCCTGGAAGAGTATCGGTTGGTTTACTTGTATTTCGTAAAAATCTATAAGGACCTTGATTTTCTTTTCTCTGTTGCTCTTTGAAAGTTTTCACAATAGCTTTCATGGCATTCACCCAATCGGAATCAAAGCATGATGTATCTCCCGTTTTCTTCCAATAATGATAAGCTAATCTGATGGTATAGCACAGAGAATCAATTTCCCATTTTCTTTCATGTAATTCCGGCTTCATCTCAGTCTGATCACTCTCCCAATGAGAACCATCGGCACCTTTATTAAAAGCATTTGCGTAAGAATCAATATTTACACATTTTGTTTGCCTGTTTATTAGCCCTTGAAAAAGTTTCTGTAATTTTTCATCCTCATTTACTAATGGTAAATATGGCCATACCTGAGCCGTTGAATCTCTCAACCACATTGCATGAATGTCTCCGGTAATTACAAAAGAATCTGGCTTACCCTTATCTTCTGAATAAGTAACTGTTGTATCAAGTGTATTCGGGAAACAATTCTCAAACATCCATGCCAGTTCTTCATTTGATATGGCTTTTTTTATTTCATTAATCTTATTGTCCACAGCAGAACTTACAAAATTTCGTTTTGCCGATTCTGGTCTATTTGAGATATATTTTAAATTCTTATTAATTGCAAATCCTTGTGTTCCTACCAGACTTAAACCTCCGGTAAATAGTAGTGAGTTCTTCAAAAAAGTTCTTCTTTTCATCTTGTTAGAGTTTTATTTGTTGAATTTGGAAAGCCATTTTTCAATGTTCTTACTTTCCTTTTTCGTAGGTTGCGACATTATAAATTCCAAGGTTCCTCCGTTCACAATATCAGAATGCTTTATAAAATCTTTCTGATATGTTTTACCATTCAGTTTAATTTCTTTTACAAAAAGATTATCATCGGAACCATTGGTTCTAATTATTTTAAATTGTTTTCCATTATCTAAGTTTACAACAGCTTTATCGAAGAGAGGTAAACCAAAAACATACTCATCTTTGCCAGGACAAATCGGATAAATTCCCATGGAACTAAAAATGTACCAGGCAGACATTTGACCGCAATCTTCATTGCCAATAATGCCATCAGGATTATTGGTATAGAAAGAATTTAGAATGTGATCTAAAACCACATTTGTTTTGATCGGATTATTGGTGTAATTATATAAATAAGCCATCATGTGACTTGGCTCATTTCCGTGAGCATACTGACCAATCAATCCTGTTATGTCAGATGAACTGTTTTCACCTAAAATTTCTGAACTCGTAAGGAAGAGTGAATCCAACATTGACTCGAATTGATCCTTTCCTCCGTGTAGTTCAATTAAATCTGAAATGGCGTGAGGAACTCCAAAACTCCATTGCCATGCATTGCCTTCCACATAATCGCTATGCTCATGATCGCTGTACTTTGGATTGAAAGGAGTTCGCCACGAACCGTCAGTATTTTTACCTCTCATCAATTTGGTTGACGGATCAAAGTAATTCTGATAATACTTGCTCTTCTCCAAATATTGGTTTGCTTCATTCTTTAGCCCGTAATGATCCATAATTTGAGCAATACACCAATCGTAATAAGAGAACTCTATTCCATAAGATACTGATTTTGAAATCTTATCTGATGGAATAAATCCAAACGAGTTTTTATATTCTACATGCCTGGATGTTACACGTGCTTGTCTGCTGCCCTCGAACTTATTCTTAATATCTTCCCTATAAATTGAGCTGTTTTTTAGTGCATTTACACACAAGTCTTTATTATTTGGATAAATCCCCTTACTGATGGCATCAGCCAAAACACTAACAGAAGGATAACCAATCATGGTTCCAGTATAATTGCTGGCTAATGGCCACATGGGTAAAATACCACCTTCCTCATACTTTTGGAGTAAATTATTGCACCAATCTTTCGTATTTTCAGGCTCTATTATGGTCATTAAAGGATGATATGTTCTCCAAGTATCCCAAAGTGAATAAACAGAATAGTTTGTTGATCCCTCACTACTGTATACTTTTTTATCCATCCCTACGTATTGTCCGTCCACATCCTCCCAAATAGTTGGCGCCATATAGGAATGATACAATGCAGTATAAAAATTGGTTTTTAGGCTGTCATTTTCTGTTTCTACATGAATTTTAGATAATTTGGCACTCCATTTTTTTTCTGCCTCTAATCGCACGAGATCAAAATTCCAATGCGGTATTTCCTGACGAATATTATTTTCAGCACCTTCTTTACTCACAGGCGATATTCCAACTTTTAAATAAAGTGGTTTATTATCTTCTTTAAAATGTAAATAAATCTGATGAGCAATTGATTCTCGTTTCGCAATTGTGCTTTTTTCGATGGGTTCCGAAAATTCAATACAATAAGATACCTGATGATCAGCAGCCCAACCGCTCGTTTTAAGAGTACCTGTAATGCTCGAATCTCTTATCGTAAATAAACTATTGTCAACAATATGATGTCCCCAATTAGCCTGTAAAATATGAGCCAAGTTCAGCATTACTTTTCGTTGACTAGAATCCTGATAAGTATACTTGTGCATACCAACTCTCTCGCTACTTGTTAATTCCACATTAACACAAAAATTCTCAAGATAAACACGATAATAACCAGGATGTGCTTCTTCTTTATCCTTATTAAATGCAGCAACTGGAACAGAATCAGGATCATTTGTATAAGGTAGAATTGCTACATCGCCCAAATCTCCAATTCCTGTACCACTAAGGTGTGTATGAGAAAAAGCATAAATTAAACTATCCTTATAATGATAACCACTTGAAGCCTCCCAACCCATTAAATGAGTATCGGGACTAAGTTGAACCATTCCATTAGGTACTGTTGCCCCCGGAAAAGTATGCCCATGAGCACCTGTGCCAATAAAACAATCTACGTATTTCAATATATCTGCATCTTTTTTTTGTTGACAAGCAAAAATGGATACTGATAATAGTGTCGCTAATAATATCTTCTTCATTATTCTATGTTTAATTCTCCTTTTAATCGAATATCTACGGATGATGAACCTATCTGTATTAAAAACTTACCTGGTTCAACAATTTCCTTCATGTTTCGATCCAATAAACTAAGATCTGATTTCTTGATTTTCATTTCAACACCTTTGGTTTCTCCAGGATTAAGAGCAATTTTTTGGAAACCTTTAAGTTGCCAATCATAAGTGATAACACTGCTAATTTCATCCTTAATGTAGAGCTGACACACTTCCTGTCCCTTAATTTTACCACTATTTCTGATATCAAATTTAATCAAGTATTCATCTGAGTTCATCTGATTTATTTTCAAATTTTCATATTCAAATTGAGTGTAAGAAAGTCCATGTCCAAAACAAAATAAAGGTTCTACCATTCGACTTTCACCAGTTCCATTTGGACCTTCTTTTGCTTGTCCGGCTTGACTAAATGGCTTTGCTGGAAAATTTAATGGGATTTGCCCAACACTCTTAGGCCATGTTGTTGATAATTTTCCATTTGGATTGTAATCTCCAAATAAAACATTTGCGATAGCTTCTCCTCCAAATTCTCCTGGAAACCAACATGCAACTATTCCATCTATATTTTCACTACTATAATTAATAGCAAGTGGTCTTCCATGTACCAATACCAAAACCATTGGTTTACCTATTTTTTTAAGCTCTTTTAAAAGTGCAATCTGATTTCCTGGCAATTTCAAAGATGTTCGTGAAAGGTTCTCTCCTACCATTCTTTCATCTTCTCCCATAACAGCGATGATAACATCCGATTCCTTTGCTTTTTCAACGGCTTCCTGAATTGATTCCTCTTCATCCTTAGAGACATCATAATCTACAATCTCGGAATGTGGCCAATATTCATCCACTATCTCACAACCTTTTGCATAATTAACTTCTATATTATTTAGCTTGGCTTTTATTCCTTCAAGAGGACTAATTATATCAACACCTAAGGCTCCATATCTACTTAATGAGGATGATGTTGCCTTTGCGTTTGGTCCGCAAATCAGAATCTTATTTATCTTATCACGAGAAAATGGCAGAATGTTATTTTTGTTTTTCAACAGTACAATTGATTCATGAGAAGCTTTTCGTGCCAATTTTAGGTGATCTTCATTTCTTAAAATTTCATCCACTTTGTTTTCATCACGATACGGATTGTCAAATAAGCCTTCGGTAAATTTTACTCTTAAAATATCACGAACTCGATCATTAATAATTTCCTCCGACAAATTTCCTGATGCGATTAGCTCTCGTAATGGCTTCACAAAATTCTCCGGATGATTGAAAGTTGTTCGAATATTTAATCCAGCTTGCACCGTTTGACGAACCGCTTCTTTATACGAATCAGCTACCTTATGCTTGGTATATAACCATGCAACTGCATCAGAATCTGAAACTATATAACCTTTCATTCCGTATTTTTTGCGCAACAACTCTGTCAAAAAATAAGAACTTCCCGAAACTGGAATTCCATCGTAATCGTTATACGAACTCATTACACACATTGCATTAGCTTTCTCAATCGTATTTTTAAACGGAGACAAGTATAGATTATGCAATTCTCTTGGGCTAATATGCGGATCACAACGAACGTGTCCATCTCTCCCTCCTTTAGGTGCAGAGTAAACAGCAAAATGCTTTAATGTATTCACCATTTTCTCGGAACGTATTCCATTGGTCATTTGAATGCCATATTCAGAAAGTAAGAATGGATCCTCACCATAACTTTCAACTATCCTTCCCCAACGTTGATCTCTGGCAATGTCTAAAACAGGAGAATAAATGTTATGATATCCCAATGCATAGGCTTCTTTTCCAACACATTTACCAATCTGATAAACCATATCTTTATTCCAGGTACAACCAACTCCAATTTGCGAAGGAAAGCAAGTACTTTTAAAATGATTTAGTCCTCTAATTCCTTCGTTGGTAAACTCAACAGGTATTCCCAATCGAGTTTCTTCTACAAAAAATTTCTGAATTTGGTTAAGAGCCCAAACATGCTTATTGTATGGATATTTGTATTCTGCATCTTTGTACACGCCGTTGCTTGGCTCATCAATATTTCCTAAACCATCTTTCCACGGCTCACTCTTCCATTCTTTAGTTGGCAACTCATCTTTTGCCACTCTTCCATAACCATACAAAGTCACCATTTGAACTGTTTTTTCCTCTATGGTCATTTGGCTTAACAGATCCTCAATCCTCTCCTCAATCGCTCTATTTACATCTTCATAAATATCCTTTTTCCCATTCTTATTAAAATCGATATAACTTTCGATTGTTTGTTGTTGAGGTTGAGCATGCATTATGACTGGCTGCAAACAAACACAAGAAGTAATTATCAGTAAGTTGATTTGTTTAATGAATCTTTTCATTAGTAGAGTGATAGTTTAGTTTCCTAGATTAAAAAAAAGCAAAGGCTTACAATAAAACATTGTAAGCCTTTTTAATCTTAAAGTGATATATAACAATTCATTTCTGAAAAATCTTTTATAAAATTTACTCTTTACTCATTGAATAAGGTGAACTCTCATTGCCAACTCCACGTTCTTTATTTGGAGTTTTTGACATTTCAAAATTCAATTTGCCACCTTTTAAAATATCATTGTGCTTAAGGTAATTGACATCATACACTTTTTCATTTAGCTGTAAGCCATTTACGTATACATTATCTTTTGAATTATTAGAACTCGAAATCGTAAAGGTTTTTCCATTCTCTAATGTCAGAGTTACTTTATCGAATAATGGTGAACCAAACACATACTCATCGGTGCCAGGGCAAACAGGATAGAATCCCATAGAGCTAAACACATACCAAGCTGAAGTTTGTCCATTGTCTTCATCTCCACAATAACCATCAGCCTGTGGCGTATATAATTTATCCATTACCTCACGAACTCTTGCCTGAGCCTTCCATGGTTGACCAGCATAATTGTACAAATAAATCATGTGCTGTATTGGCTGATTACCA
>Ga0209379_10001944_pt1 | contig 12933 bp, 11 predicted proteins | sample tdDd001_FD_187124 | JGI IMG/M metagenome (GOLD analysis project Ga0209379, IMG submission 187124) | Marine sediment microbial communities from the Atlantic coast under amendment with organic carbon and nitrate - tdDd00.1 (SPAdes)... | ecosystem: Environmental > Aquatic > Marine > Coastal >...
AGTCACGAGAAAAATGCTCAGGGATCACCAAGAGCCCTTCCACCTTGCCCGTATTTAACATCATCGTGGCTTCTTCAATACTCAGGGCCCGGGCAGCAAGCTGAACTTGTGGAGTTGCATCAACCATGCGTTCCAGTTCACGACTGGTCTGGCTGTTGTCTAGATTGACCACAGCAACATGCTGCTCTCGCGGAAGCTGCTGAGAGTAAGGAAGTGGGTATAAGAACGAGTAAATCAATACGCCGCCAAATACCGTAAAAAGTATCGACTGATTGGTAAAAATGGCGGTCAACTCAAATTTTAACAAAGCTCGCCAGCTCATGCTTCTACTCCTTCGCCATTGTTATTGTCAGAAGCTGGTTTTGCTAATGCTCTCGCCCTCAGCATCGCAACAATAATCGCCAATATAAATATCGACAGAATACCTAACGCAGGAAGCGCTTCGATGATTGTCTGGCCATGATTAACCTGATGAACCTGCACGTCGAGATAATGTGTTACTGGCAACATCGCGCGCCAAACCTGTGCAAGCATAGGCATATCAGTTACTGGAAACGTTACGCCGACAAACGCAAATGCCGGGGCAGTAAAGCCAGCGGCAAGGCTCATTGCTTTTGTAACATCAAGGGGAAACAGGAAGAACAAAGCGGCAACGCCCTGACAAGCAATCACCATTAATAACTGTGCCAGCACAAGAATGAACCAGCTACCGTGCATCGGCCAGCCAAGCTGGATATACAGTCCCCATAGAAAGAGCACTCCGTGTAACCAGAACAGAACTGTATAAGGGAGCAGTTTTGCCAACAAGTGACGAACAGGCGCGCCCTGCAGCCACGCCTTGATACCCTGCTGGCGACATTCTGCAGCCAACGCCAATATCGTTGTAATCACAATCAGGACCTGCCATAAGGCCGGGATTGTAGCCGACACCAGAAACTGCCCATAGTGGCTGTTACTGTTGTACAACGGCGTGACTTGCGAGCGTATAGGCACTGCTTGCCCTAGGGCTTGAACGGGAACAGCATTTCCCCCCGCCATATTATGCAGCGTATCTACCTGCGCATTGAGCGTACCCTGAGCCTTAACAATCGCGGAATTAACCAGCTTAGCGATCAAAATGAACTGGCTGTTATAAAACGTTGTGATATCAGGTGCCTGACCCAGCAACGTTTTCTTTTCCAGTTCATTGGGAATAATAACTAATGCGTATATCTCCCCCGCTCTCATCGCTGCACTGCCCTGCTCGACGGACGTAAACGCCCGTGTAACAGCAATCGCAGGGCTGGCATCATATTGACGTACAACTTGACGGGATAATCGGCTGTGATCGAAATCAACGACACCAATTGGCAGATCTCGTGCAATCCCGGCAGAAAATATCGCCCAAAGAGTGATAAAAAGTACCACAGGCAACCATAAGGCCAATGCCTTGAGCCAGCTATCCGCTTTCAACAACTGCCACTCACGGCATAATTGTGAAGTAAACGTCATGGTGATCACTCAACGATTACGCTCATACCCACACGCAACCCGTCAATCGGCTGGGTTGGGCGAGCCTCTACCTCGAAAGTGCGCATATCAAAACCCTGAGCTGGATCGGTAGTACGCCAGGTAGCAAAATCGCCCATAACGGCAACATGGCTAACCTTAAAGCTGTATTTCATCTCGCCAAGAGCAGGGATTTTTGCTTCAAATTCTGCACCTTGGTTATAGTTTTTCAGCTTGTCTTCACGAACATGAAAAACCGCCCAGGCATCTTTGATATCAACCACGCTAACGACAGGAAAGCCTTGCGGGGCAAGTTCGCCCTCGTGAAGCAAAATCTGAGTCACTTCGCCATCATGCCAGCTTTCGATTTGGGTATCAGCCGCATAAGCTTCCACTTCTGCTACAGCACCTGCCGCCATTCGAACCTTCTCGACCGCCGCTCGCTTGGTTTCATCACGAGCACCTTCTTTTGCCATCTCAAACATCTGATAGGCAGCCCGCTCGGTGTAGCGTGCAGCCTGCCATTGCGTATAAGCTTCATCCCGCTTCTGCTCTGCAACCACACCGTCATTGTAGAGGTTATCTACTCGCTGGTAAGTTTTTCCCATCAGAGCCGATGCTGCCTTGGCCTTTTGCCATTGATCTCGGGCAGCTTCAATTTCCTGGCTACGGGCTCCTTTCTCGGCTTGCTCAGCCATCGCACCAGCCGCTTCCTGGCCCGCTTTAGCTTGCTCTAACTTAGCATCAAGTTCTGGGCTCAATAGCGTGAAAATCAGCTCGCCACGCTCGACCTTGTCTCCTTTTCGAACCAAGACCTGCTCAATTCGGCCGGGAACTTTCGACGACACATTGTACTGCTGTGCTTCAATCTGGCCCTGCATACGCTCCGGCTGAGGCTGATAAGCCTGCCAAAAAGTGTAACCGATCCAGCCCACCAACGCCGCGGCCGGAACGACCGCCGCCAAAGCCTTAAACTTACTCATGACTGAACCTCTACACCTTGATATTGCTGATATTGGTAAAAACTGCTGATCTCGCCGCTAACGGCCAGCAGGCGCGATAGGGAGATCACATACTGAAATGCAGCCGCGGAGCGCTGCGTTCGGACACTGGCCTGATAGAGTTCGGCATCAACCACATCCAGTGATGTCGATAAGCCCTGACTAAAGGCCTTCTCTCGTAGCCGTACATTCTCACTTGCCAACTGAAGGCTCGACGACAGGCCGTTATATTCTTCCAGTGCCTGCATTGCCTCTCGGTAGGTTTTCTCAACCAGCACCGATAAATCCTGCTCAGCCTGCGCATACAGGTAATTCACCTGAGTAACCGCACTATGTGCGGCTTTGACTTTGCCTGAACGACCGGAGTTATCTACCAGCGGGATATTCACCCCGACTCCTACCGCCCAATCCGGTGCCGTCTTCGACGCGAGAGTGTCGTCTTCATGCAGGCTATAATTGCCGTAGAGATACACTTCTGGGTAATACTTGCCCTTTTCGGCATCAATCAGCCCATTTGCTTGCCTTTTCTTGGCATCTAGGATTTGCAACCCCGGATAGCCGGCAAGGGTCTTATCAATAAATGCGCTCATCGGCGGTAAAGAAGTGTTTGTAAACAAAGGCGTTGAAGGTACTGCCGGTATATCCATCTTAAGCAGCTTGGTCAGTGCAACCTGAGCAATTTCCATATCCCGTGCGGCTTTCTGGCGTTCTACCCGCGCTTTATCGTAGGAGGCTTCCGCCTGCAAGCGCTCAACTTTGGCAATCTGCCCTTGCTGCTCAAGTTTAACCGCATGTTCAAAGTGTTTCTTCAGCCCTTGCTCTACATCAATGCGGGTTTGCAGCACTTGCTGGGTCATAGCGACGCCGAAATAGAACTTTGCCAGATCCTCAAACTTTGCCTGTTGCTTCATGGCAAGAAAATAGCGCGCTTCTTCAGTCCGTCCCTTGGCGATATCCTGCGCGGCTGTAATTCGGCCACCGGTAAAAATAGGCCAGACAGCTCGAATTGAGCTGGTAAAGACATCACGCTCAGTAAGCTGAGACGTAAACAACTGATCGAGACTGGCCGGATTAATATGAAATTTCTGCCCTAATGCTGCGACAAGCCCTCCTGCTTCATCAGACATACTCTCAATCACGTCAGAAGGTTTAATTTCAACGGGCTTGTCCAAGCGGGTGTATTTGGCTGTTGCCGAGATTTGCGGGAAATATAAATCACTGGCAGCATCCTGAAGGTGTCTGGCACGATCAACTTTAGCCCGCTCAGCGGCCAAACCATCGTTATTCACCACAACGGCTTGCCAGGCATCAGCGAAGCTCACCGCTTGCTGGGCGGTTTGAGTAAAACTGTTCTCAACAGATTCTGATGCATATACATCAGACACGACACTGCCGAAAGGCATCGTCAACATAGCGGCGCAACACGTCATCACCGCAATAGGCTTTATTCTCATTGTTCTTTCCATTGAGCCTTTGTACATGGCAGGACACACAATCTTAGAGCAATAGCTCTAAAACTCAACCTATCAGTATACCCCATCTTTCCCATTTAAATGAAAGTACCGACCTAGGCTAACTCGCAGTTCAAACAAAGTGTGGATATATTACTTTTATCCATCTGTTTTTAATGAGAATAATTATTCTAAATACATATAGAAACGAAGAGGAGTCTCGAAAAAGAAAGTAGCGAAAAAAAAGCGAGCACCAGCTCGCTGACAAAATAAAGCCTAATCTAGCAACATCCCTATTGCTGAGAGCCATTACGTAACTGAGAACACCATCCCGCAACAGCAGAGCGTGATGTTACCTGTTTAGCGCTATCGATATGCTGGTTGCTGGACTGAGCGATATTCATTGCCTGATTTCTTGTAAAACGTATTATTAACGACGGCATATGTCACCCCGGCAATGACTGCGAATGTTGCAATTTCAGGCAGCCTGGATTCATGATAGGAATGATGGTGTTCGTTCACAATCACAACATCCCGATGACGATCATTATGATAGTGCTCATTATGATGGTGGCTGTTGTGATGATCATGTTTATGATGCTTGTGGTGGTGCTTGTGATGGTTCTTTTTAGCCAATACCGTTGAGGGAAACACAGCTAAACAAAGCGCAAGAGAAAAAGAAATTAGAGATTTCATACTGTCACTATAATTATATTCATTTCACTCCAGCATACGTTTATCAGCCGTATGAATGTCAGCGCTGCGTTAGCGCTCTGTCAAAAAAACACCGTTCTAAACATATATCAAAATATAAGAACCCGTTGGTTTAGGCTGCCTGCAATCCTAATGCATAGCTACTGGTTGCTAATGAGTATCAACCCAGATGTATTATCCTTATAGCTATTCCATTGATTGCTACAGATGCCAACGGAACAATGATCTGCTGCATTCAGATAGTTTTCCATTGGATAAATACCTGATCTACAGGAAGTGTCGTATATGCAGAGCAACCTAGCGCCTCTTATCTTCGAGCTCTGCGCTATCGTTATCAGTGCCGCTATTCTGGGCACACTTTTCCTGTATGCACGTCAACCAATCATCTTAGCCTATATTGCAGCAGGAATGCTCATTGGCCCCAGTGGCTTGGGGGTGATTCAGAGCGCGGAGAATATCACTCAAATTGGTAACCTCGGTGTCATCCTGCTGCTGTTTCTGATCGGACTTAATCTGCAGCCCAAAAAGCTCATCCAGCTATTTAAAGAAAGCTCCATTATCACGCTGGGCACCTGTGCTTTTTTCTTTTTGGGGACTTTGCTATTTGCCCTGGCCATCCAGCTACCAATGCAGGATGCATTAATCATTGCCGCTGCCCTGATGTTTTCTAGTACGGTTATCAGCCTAAAGCTGATCCCGACCACCACCCTCCATCACAAACATATGGGTGAAGTAATGACCAGTATTCTACTGGTACAGGATATCCTCGCGATCACCGCAATCATTTTTCTAAATATTGGTGGCGGCAACGCCATGCTCGTCGCCTTTATGATGATGTTGCTGAAGTTTGCGGCACTGGGTACCTTGGCTTTTTTGGGGGTTCGCTATTTGATCCTGCCGCTGTTCCAGCGCTTCGACGTAATCCAGGAATATAGCTTTGTAACAACGCTAGCTTGGTGTTTCTTCTGGGCTGAACTCAGCCACCAAGTTGGGCTATCGTACGAAAGTGGCGCTTTTATCGCAGGCATTTCGATTGCTGTTAGCCGGGTTTCCCAAGCAATTTCTGTACACCTAAAACCGCTACGCGAGTTCTTTCTGATCTTATTCTTCTTTGCTATTGGCGCACGGATGGATCTGGCAGCCAGCAATATCTACAGTCTACTCGGCATCCTATTCGGAATATTGCTTGTCGCCATCAAGGCATGGGGTTTCACACTGGCCTTATCTTTGGCTCATGAAAAACCCAGTATGACCCGTGAGCTAGGCGCCAGGCTAAGCCAGGCCAGCGAATTTTCCTTTCTCGTGGCTTATGCCGCAATGAGTGCCGAGCTGCTATCCATTGAAGCAAATATGTTCATTCAAACGGCCACCATGACAACCTTCATCATTTCCACTTATTGGGTTGTGAAGCGCTATCCAACCCCAATATCTATCACAAACAACCTGCGTCAAGACTAGCATAATGCACTCTGAGCAAAGTTTTTTGCAGGCGGCATATCATTCGCTATGAACAGCAAACGGATAGGAAACCGTAACAGTGATCTGTTCAGCCGACACAATCATCGTCACCGTTTTATCTTGCTTTTTAAGACCATCTGCGGATAAATCAGCCGTGAGCCATTGCTCAATGTTGTTGTAACCGTGGCGGTAGGCACGGTTAAATGCACTGCTTTCGAGAAACATATACTCTCTCGGCACTGTATAGTCATAACGGTTTGCCAGGACGAACATCTGCTCATCGAGGGTCTGCCTGTCCAGGAGCTGTATGCCAGCCAGAACATCAAGCGTTTCACTGTTCACACTCAAATGGGCAAAGACAAGCCCTTTTCGCCTTAGCCCTGCGAGTACAGTGTTGTAATTTGCAGCATTCAGCGGAACCGTGTATTCCACAGAACGGGCCTTTTGCTTCACCAAAAAAACCGCCAGCATTTCTTCATCAAGACCAAACACCTTCAACTGATCAAAACAGTATGCCAACTTACCGTTGTACAAATCAGAACAGTCAAATACATCGGGTAGCGAACGGATGTCATCCGCACTATCGTTCAGATAAATATCATCAAACAAGCGCAAATCAGAGGCATTCACAGACAGCGGCATTACCAACGCAGGCAACAGCACCGTTATTACACGCAACAAACGTCTAGCAGAAAAACGGGAAAAGACAGAAAACACAAAAAGGCTCCACAGCAAAATAAGCAGCCTAGTTGTACCCTTTGCAGAGCAAGACATCAATGCGCGGCGAGAAAAGCACAGCAAAAAAAAGCTGTAACCCCAAGCCTCAAGGAGTTACAGCTAAACTACAGTCAGCATTAACGTAGTGAAAAATTCGGGCAGTATGTCTACCACCCGAGAGCGGAAAAATCAGTTCGTTCTTATCGTTCTATGTTTAGTTGTCTTTACATCGACCAAATGAAGAAGATTTGTGACTTCATCCGGATAATGATGCCGCGTAACACATCAAGAAAAGCCAGGAATGAGATTGGTTTTTCAGCACTGATCCAGGCCAGGCCTACCGATCCGACTGGAATGTCGTAACCATCATGTTCATCGAGCTTCAATCGTACAAAATGATGCTTGTTCATTGCATTCTGTCCGGTGGTCTGACGAATATTGTCGTCACGGGCCAGCAGGCTGCCCTGAGCTTCACCCGTTGCTTCAATAATTCCTTCAACCTCAGCATTAAAAATCTTGCCAGGATACACCGCGGAGGTAAATTCAGCCCGCTGCCCAACCTTTACATTACGGATTGCCTGGTGGTTCACTCGCATCAAGACATACTTCTCGTTGGTATACATCTGAATTCGAGGCATAAGACCGACATACTGACCTTCACGCATAATAAAGTTGGTCAGATATCCATCAGTAGGTGCATATACCTTGGTCTGATCCAAATTCCATTGTGCCTGGGCAACATTTTCCTGCTCACTTGCAACGTCAACCTGACGACTGCTAACTGTTAGCTGGGATTTTTCCAGCGCCAGCTGGGCCTTATTCGCCGAGAGCCTTGCTTTTTCCAGCTGTGACTGCAAGGTAACTTCTTGAGCTTTGGCTACTTCAACAGCCGTGCGCTGCTCATCCATTTGAGTCTCTGTAATGGTATGCTTAACAACGTTATTTTGCTCAAGATAGCGTCTTAATGTCGTTTGCTTGAGTTTCAGATCTTCTTGTGCCGCAATGAGCTGGTTTTTCGATATTTCTATATCCTTTAACGCTGCGCTATGAGACTCCTTTGCAATACGAACATCTTCACCGGCTATCGAAAGAGATACCTTGGAAGAATTCAGCAGTGACTCTGCTTTGTTCAGGGCAATCTGGTACTGCTCGTCATCCAATGTATAAATCAGCTGGCCTTCCGACACCTTCTCATTGGGCCTAACATAAATCTCATCAACATGCCCCTTTATCTTGGTCGATGCCGGTCTTAGCTGAATATGGGGAGACTGCACCAACGAGCCTCCAGACATATCCATAGGAGCAAATGTAATCAGACCAACCCAGACAAACAGCAGCCAACCCGTACCACCGAGGTATGAAAACGCCTTGGTAAATTTATTCCACGGCATACCGACCATACGAAGCAGATAAATAAACAACGACCATACGGCTAATCCCTCAAGCATACTCGGCCTCCTTGTCATTGTGATCCGCTACAACCGAGTCAGATGATGACTCTTGTGTGTGTGTTTCATGCTGATAAGAACCTGTACTTTCTTCATCGTTGCCTTTCCAGATATCGCGGATCCGACGAAGTGCCTGCTCGCCATCGACAAAGGCGATAAAGACAGCAATGACCCACACCCAATGCCAGACGAACCCTATCCAGGTCAGTGCTGTTATCAGCCCTATCTGATGGTGTTCCTTGGTGTGGGCTTTTTGAATTGGTAACTCATGAATTCGCCAGAATCCATAACCTGCTGCCGCAATAGTCCCTATTAAAACGACTGCGGCCATAATATGTAATGCTGTGTCGACACCGCTATCGACAAAAGGCATGCTAATGAGGCTCATTTAAATTAACTCCGATCTACAAAAATGATGTTGTTATATTTTTTTGTTGTGTGGAGTGTGCCGAATAATGTGAACTGCGTACTTCTTATGGACAGAAGACATCACATGGCATGGATATTTGCGATATTCTATCCACACACTATCTTCATCAAGTCCAAACTCATGAATCAAGCATCGGCAGCACTGGATATTTCCTTTATCCGTTCGGCCTTCCTACAACCGGTCTCTGCCGGCATAACCGCCCGCTTCGGACTCACGCCTGAAGGGCTGGGGATCCCACCGCAGATTTTGGCGGAACCAATGACGCTCGTTCCCTTTATCGATGTCCAGCGTTGGCTGGAACTGATTGAGCTAAAGAGTGGCGATCCTGCGTATATGATAGAGATAGCCCCCTACCTGAAGTTCGACAGCATGGGCTATTTTGGTGACTGGTTTTTATCGAGCCCCGATTTGGCGCTCGCCTTCAGGCGTATCAACTACGGAACATCCTGCCTGCAATCGGGTACAAGCTTTCACGGCGAACAATCAGGCAGGCTTATAAAGTGGTGCTATGACAACCACTTTTCAGAAGGCCGAAGCCGGCTCCACGACAGCATTCGCATTACCGTAATGTATACCAATACGCTAAAGCATTTCATGGGCGATGATTATCGGCCAAAACATGTCGAGATCAGCGGCCCGCCATGCGGAGACGGAAGAGTAGAAGCCTATTTTGGGTGCGACGTTACATGGAATGCGGCAGTAACCAAGGTTTGGCTTGATATCACCATGCTGGAACACGGCAGTGCTCACCCTTTCAGCACCTCTCGTCCGATGCTGGTCTCCAACCTGCAGCTTGATGAGTTTTTAAACATGCCACAACCCCATGATACCGCCAAGGTCATGTACGAGATGGTTAGTTACGCCTGCCACTACGGTTACCCAAGCCTGGATTTTATTGCCGAACGTTATAGGGTAAGCCGGCAGCAACTCCAGCGACGGTTCAATGCCTTCGGCTGGAGCTTTACCAATGTAACCAACTACGTACTGTGCAATCTTGCAATAAAGTACATGCTCAAAGATATGTCTAATGCGGAGATTGCCAGAGAGCTCGGCTATAACAATGTTCAAAGCTTCAGCAAGGCATTTCAGCGCCAGCGCGGGGTCACGCCGACGCAATACAGGGACAGGCTACTGGAACGCAGCCAGTAACAGCTACGCCGATGGAAGCGGTTATACGACTCCTTGCCGTTTGCACTGCATCTGAAAGTGTTTGTTCGGCGTAATGTGGTACCACATATCAAACAAGGCTTCATTGTCGCCTTGCAATATCGGCTTGAAGAATATTCGGTAGCCGGTCAAATCGCGACGAGCAGCATAGTCAAAAGGATTACTGTTGTTGGGATCAGTAATGATCTCCCGGCTTAACTTTACCGGTTTCAACATATAATCAGCATCATTGGCAATATAGCGATAATCAATGAACAGATTGAACTCCAGTTGTGTTTGTTGCTCTTCCTGATACCTGACCCACTCTTGCGACGTCATCGTGCCATCTGATTTAAAATCATAGGTCACCCAACTTTGTTCCTGAGGTACTTCGTTCTGCGGTGTACACTGCCATTTACCATTGATTGCCGGCAATGACGATGCGGCAGCAACACATGGGATCATAGCCCCAGCTACCAATAGAAATCTGTTTATCCAGCGATTCATCTGTCTCTCCGGTTAATCACCATACTAAACAACAATAACTTAACAATTAAACACTGCCAATAAGTAGGTAGAAAACAGGCATAAAAAAAGGAGCTGATACCAGCTCCTTTCTTGGAAAACGACACCGCTCTACGTTGTTTTCTTATCACTACCCAAACATTTAGCTGCGACTTGTGCCAATATCGCAGAAATAGGCACTATCGGCCCCATCATATTGACTCTCAGCGGCGAACCGCCAGTACCATAATGCAAGCCAGATACATCGCCAGACGAATAATTATACTTATAGTTAAATTTATCTGTCGCTACATGTAACAAGTCGAACTCTTTTCGATGACATGAAACGTATGCACGCCAATACATCGCTTCCAACACTTCACCGGGATGTTCGGCCCGGATAATAAAGCGCCAACTCCCGTCCTCACCATAAAAGTCGAGCGGAAATGTATTTTTTATTTTTCTTTTGCTTAACAAGGTAAACCTATCCACTTAGCCAGCAAGACAAAGGGATTATGCAAAGATTACAGAAGAATGGAAGAGATTAGCAAATAAATGGGGATAATTTGACATATAACAGGCTTTTTTTACCTGCTATCTTCGTAAGGATACCATAAAAAAAATAACATTATTAGACTTGTTAATTAACTTTCTCGGCCTATAATGCTGAAAACCGGAGCGTCTGCCAACGCTCCGGTTTTTTTGTGCCTGCTCTTCGGTGATCTACCTGCTATCTGCCAATAGCAAGAAAGCCGATGAGCAAAATTCGATAAGATTAAGGAATTACCAATGCGTATCGAACAAGACTTGAAGTTAGGTTTTAAAGATGTACTGTTTCGTCCAAAACGTTCAACCCTAAAAAGTCGCTCTCAAGTCGAATTAACCCGCGATTTTACATTCAAGCATAGCGGTCGTCAATGGGCTGGTGTACCAATTATCGCAGCCAATATGGATTCTGTGGGTAGCTTCGAAATGGCGACATCACTGGCCAAGCACGGCGTAATGACGGCTGTTCACAAGCACTACACAGTTGCTGACTGGGCTGAATTCGTAAAGAACAACGACACCAACGTGCTTAACAATGCCATGGTATCAACCGGTACGTCTGAAGCTGACTTCCAGAAAACCAAAGACATTATGGCTCTAACCGATGACCTGATCTTTATTTGTATCGATATAGCAAACGGTTACTCCGAGCACTTAGTCGAGTACGTTGAAAAAGTACGGGCTGAATTCCCAGACAAAGTGATCAGCGCGGGTAATGTTGTTACTGGTGATATGGTTGAAGAACTTATCCTTGCTGGTGCCGACATTGTCAAAGTAGGAATCGGCCCAGGTTCAGTATGTACCACCCGCGTTAAAACAGGTGTTGGTTACCCTCAGCTATCTGCCATCATCGAATGTGCCGACGCAGCGCACGGCCTAGGAGGCCGCATTATCGGTGACGGTGGCTGCTCATGTGCCGGTGATGTATCCAAAGCCTTCGGTGGCGGTGCTGATTTTGTCATGCTTGGCGGCATGCTGGCAGGTCATGAAGAAAGTAACGGCGAAATCATCGAAAAAGATGGACAGACATTCATGAAATTCTACGGAATGTCATCCCAGAGCGCGATGGACAAGCACTCAGGCGGTGTTGCCAAGTATCGTGCAGCTGAAGGAAAAACCGTACTATTACCTTACCGTGGCCCGGTTGATAATACCATCCAGGACATCATGGGCGGCGTACGCTCAACCTGCACCTACGTTGGCGCGGCGCAGCTTAAAGAGCTGACAAAACGCGCAACATTTATCCGCGTTCAAGAACAAGAAAACAACGTGTACGGTAAAGAGTAAACTCGGAATTTCCGAATAATTAAAGGCCACTTTTGAGTGGCCTTTTTTGTGCCTAAAAATGGCAAGTGGCGACAAAGTGGCGACAGATAAAAAATCATTGCTCTCCTTAGCATCTGAATTCACTAAATTATCGAATGCTCCCCAGTTGAACTGCCACCCTTCACATCAGCTTTGGCGTTCTGGGTAATTTCATCGACCACGGCATTGGCAATCGCCTCGGGTACCACCATCATCTCCAATGGCGGTACCCGAGGCGATCCAATTAAGTTCACTTTGGTAAATGGAAAGAAGCATTAGGACAACGCTCAAACACATGCTTATAACTATTCAACGCCACAAATTACCAAAAAATGTAAAGGTCAAAAAACCAGATAGAGTCGATATTGAAAAACAGACTGCTTCATTGCAATTTAAAGCATATGTATTTAATTATTACAGCCTAACATGTTGAAATTTATGTTTATAATGTGTTCATAAATCTAATTTCGATAGATACATCGATAACTTACACCAAACTAGAATTGAAATATACAAATGAAAAGAATTACTTCATCCGTAACTACATCAAAATGGGGCTGTTTATGCAGCTTTTATTACACTTGCTACTGGACGTTTCCCCCGCAATGATGTTACCCGCAACTAATGTGCATTTTTAAGCTCTATCATCGTTTTAATTTTCCGCCGTAACAAAAACAATATAGTAGTAAATATAAGAACAATCAGAGATTTCCAAAATTTTACTA
>Ga0209379_10001945_pt1 | contig 12932 bp, 15 predicted proteins | sample tdDd001_FD_187124 | JGI IMG/M metagenome (GOLD analysis project Ga0209379, IMG submission 187124) | Marine sediment microbial communities from the Atlantic coast under amendment with organic carbon and nitrate - tdDd00.1 (SPAdes)... | ecosystem: Environmental > Aquatic > Marine > Coastal >...
AATAAGAAAAGAAGATGCACAAAATATAGAAATAACAAAATAGAGGGAGTGACTTAAAAGATGTTAAAGATTGCTTTTGCTGGAAATCCCAACGTTGGAAAATCAGCATTAATTAATGAAATAGCTCAGGCTAAACTAAAGGTAGGAAACTGGCCGGGAGTAACTGTAGAGAAAAAAGAAGCAGAATTTGAATATAATGGTGAAATGTTAAAGATGGTTGACCTTCCGGGAGTATACAGCCTGAGTCCATATACAATAGAAGAAAAGGTAACAAGAGACTATATACTAAATGAAAACCCGGATGTGGTAATCAACGTTGTAGATTCTACTAACCTTGAAAGAAATATGTACCTTACTATGCTTTTAAAGGAACTGGGAAAGCCAATGATAATGGCTATGAATTTTATAGATGAGTTTGAAAAGCTGGGGTATAAGATAGATATAAAGAAGCTGGAGGCACACCTTGGTATGAAGGTAGTACCTACAAGTGCTCTGAAAAACAAGGGAACTAAGGAACTCCTTGAACTGGCAGTGGAAACAGCTAAGGAACACAAGGGACAAAAACACCTGAAGTATGAACTGAGGTTTGACAGTTTTATAGAAAAGGAACTCGCTGAGATAAAAAACATTGTTGAAAGCGACAAGAGGTTTGAAGATGTTCTAAAGAAATATTCTATGGATTTTGTTATTATTAAACTTCTTGAGCAGGACTCGTATTTTGGAGAAAATCTTGCAAAAGATTACTCTATAAATATGGAGGAACTGGTTAAGAAAAACGTTGAAAAGATAGAAAAGCAGTTTGATGAGGATGCAGAAACTATCCTGGCTGAGGGAAGATACGGAGCGGTAAAGGGAATCCTTGCCACTACATTTACAACTTCAATGAAATCAAGACTGGACTTTACAGACAAGGTGGATAAGGTACTGTTAAACAAATATCTGGGACTGCCACTATTTTTTATAATGATATCTCTTCTGATGGGAGCAGTATTTAACGGAAGTGGACCTCTAATTGATTGGGTAGACGGTTTCATAGGAGATTATATAGGTAAATACATCGGAATGGCAGTGGAGGGAACTCCAAACTGGCTGAACGGACTGGTAATGGACGGTATTGTAGGCGGAGTAGGTGGAGTAGTAGTATTCGTACCACTTATGCTTTTCCTATACTTCTTCCTGGCGATATTAGAGGAAAGCGGATATATGTCAAGAGTAGCTTTCCTGATGGATAAGATAATGAGAAGAATGGGACTAAACGGTAAAGCCTTTGTGCCAATGGTACTAGGATTTGGTTGTACAGTGCCGGCAATATATGCTACAAGAACACTTGAAGATCATCAGTCGAGAAAACTTACAGCAGTAATGGCACCATTTATGTCTTGCGGAGCAAGACTGCCAGTATACGGACTGTTTGCAGCGGCATTCTTTGGAGGTAGGGCTGGATTTATAGTAATGACTCTATATCTACTAGGTATAGTTGTGGCTATTCTTACAGGACTTGCGTTAAAAAACAATCCGGAATTCAGAGCTGAGGACAGAGCTCTTCTAATAGAGCTGCCACCATACAGAGTACCTAGCCTGAAGATGATATGGTCATCTACAATAACAAGAACAGGATCTTACCTGAAGAAAGCAACTACAGTTATAATGGGAATCCTTATCCTGCTATGGGCACTGACTTACTTCCCTAACGGAGGAGAGGTAGAGGATTCGTATATGGCAAAGTTTGGTAAGGTAATGTCTCCTGTAATGGCACCAACTGGATTTGGAGACAGATGGGAAGCAGTATCAGCTATACCGCCAAGTATCGCAGCTAAAGAGGTAGTAGTGGGTTATATGGCGCAGATTCTTCCACTGGCTGAAGTAAAAGAGGAAGCAGAGGAAGAGGAAGTAACAACATTTGCTCAGGATACACTGGCTCAGATACAGGGCTTAGGTATAGCGATGAAGGACTCGGTAGTTGGTATTTTCAGTCTGGATATTGCAGGTCTGTTTTCACCGCCAAGTGCAGAGGAAGTAGAGGAAGAGGGATCCGGAATAGTAGCAGCTACAGCCAGACTGTGGGAGGGAGATCCTGAAGGACCTCTTAAGGCTTACTCATTCATGGTATTCATACTTCTGGTGGTTCCTTGTGTGGTAACTCTGGCAGCAATAAAGCAGGAGTTTGGTAATAAATTTATGTGGAAGGTAGTAGTGATACTAACAGTGGTTCCATATATAGCTTCTACACTTATATATCAGATAGGAAGAATATTTATATAGGAGGCTCTTAAAAATGAAGACTATAATTGTAATAATAGTAGTAGGAATAATAGCTTTTTTCTCCATAAGAAGTCTCATAAAGAGTCTAAAGGGAGAAGGAGGATGCAGCTGCTCGAAAAGTGACAACTGCTCCATAAAAAAAAGCTGTCCCAGTAAGAAAAAGAATCTAAAAAAATAAATTAATTAGATATGCAGCCTGGCTGCATATTTATTTAAAAATATACTTTGATTTACAAAATATAAGAAAAATAAAACAAAAGAAAGACAAAAGGAGAGTGGGAGATTTGAAAACAGCAGTATTTTACGGAAGTACGATGGGGGACACAGAAAGAGTAGCAAAGTTAGTAGCAGAGAAGATGGGAGCAGATATCTTTACAGCAGGGGAAATATCTGAAATCTCTAAATATGATGTCATCTTACTGGGATCTTCAACATGGGGTTGGGGTGAGCTGCAGGATGAATGGGAAGGAGCTCTGGACGAGCTAAAGGGATCAAACCTTTCAGGAAAAAAGATAGCAGTATTTGGTACAGGAGATCAGATGGGGTATTCAGATACATATTGTGATGCCCTGGGTATTCTTGGTGAGGCATCTGTAGAGGCAGGGGGAACCCTCATCGGTAAGATATCAAGGGAAGGTTATGATTTTGGTCACAGCAGAGCTCTGGAGGGCGATAAGCTCATGGGACTGGCAATAGATGTAAACAACCAGGATGACCAGACGGAAGGCAGAGTAGAAGCCTGGGTAGAACAGGTAAGGGCAGAGATAGGATAATCAAATTTAAAAGGTCTGGCTACCAATGAGCAATAGCAGTTGGTGGCCGGGTCTGATAAAAAACATTTAGGGGGAACTAAGAGATGATAGCAATAGTAGGGGGAGTAAAGGGTATTGAAAGAGAATATAAGGAAGTAATGAAGGCCAATGATCTCAAGTGCAGGATCTATAACCAGAACTGTCCGAACTTTGAGAAGAAGATAAAAAACTGTGAGGTCTGTATATTGTTTACAGGAACGGTAAGTCATAAACTTTCTTTATCGTGCAGTAAGGTCTGTAAAAAAAATAAAATAAAACTCATAAGACTGCACTCGAGCAGCATCAATAAGCTAAAGGAAAGTATAGAAGAGATAATCTAAGAGAAAGTTTTAAAGGAGGATATATGCAGGTATTTGTACACCATATATATGAATATGAAAAAGGAATAAGAAATCTGGTATTACATACCACAGAGGATAATAATACACACCTTATAATAACAAAGCTGATGAACAGAAAGATATCATATAAGATATATGATATAGGGAGAGGGAAGATAAATGTATTCTTTGGAAGCAGGGAGTGTGTAGATGTAATAGAAAAGATAGGAAAAAAAGATCTGAGAGAGTATAGTCCGGAAGAGGATTTTATCCTGGGAATAATGCTGGGGTATGACAGAAGAAGGCAGTGTGAAAGATACTTAGGTCTTAAAGAGGATATATCAAAAACAGCTTAATCTATTTTGATGAGGCTGTTTTTTTATTGTTAAGAAAAGTTTAGATATTATTTTTTGGATAATTTTTTTAAAAAGAAAAGTTAGCTAAAGGAGTAAAAAATTTCATCTCTCAAAGCTTTTTGTGAAAAAATACAAATTTTATTTAAATATAAAAAGTTCGAAACTTCAATTAAATCAATGGAAAATAAAAAAAAAGTTTAGTTTTTATAAATTATACGCTAAGATAGTTAAAAAAATAACATAGGCACAAAGCATAAATTTTGAAAGTCAAAGTTTAGTGTTCTCTAAGGATACAGTTCTACCTGTTTTATACTTGACAATGGTTAAGGGAGACTGTATATTAGTAATTGAAAACAATAAAAAAACTAGAGGAGGAATTATATTATGTATACTATCGATAAAGAAACTTGTATTTCATGTGGAGCTTGTGAAGGAACTTGTCCAGTAACTGCTATATCTGCAGACGCTGATGGAAAGTATGAGATCTCAGATGCTTGTGTAGACTGTGGAGCTTGTGCAGGAGTATGTCCAGTAGAGTGTATCGCAGCTGAGTAATTAACTCAAAATAAATTATAAATTTCAGGGGGAATATCATGCATATTATTGATTTAGATGGTTGTATCGGATGTGGAGCATGTGAAGGGACTTGTCCAGTAGCTGCTATATCTGCAAATGATGAAGGAAAGTATGTAATTTCAGATGCTTGTATCGACTGTGGAGCATGTGTAGGTGCTTGTCCAGTAGATGCTATTACAGCAGGATAATTACTAAAAAGACTTAAAGGAGAGCTCAACGGGCTCTCTTTTTTATTATTATAAAAAGTCTGGATTAAGTAATAATTTTTTGTAAAGTAATCCATATCCCTTTTAGTTAAAAGATGTAGATTAGTTAAAGATTAACTGAATCCCCCAAATTATATTCATAAATGCCAGTGATTTCCGACGATATGAAAAACAATAAAAAAACAGCCTTTATCTTGGGGAGATCGGCTGTCTTTTTGAGAGTTTATGAAAAAGTTTTAAAAGCACTTGCAGTTACTTTATGTATATAATATACATTATATTTTTATTAATATATATGACAATTGACGCAAAAGGAGAACTTTTGTTTTTTAATAAAATTGAAGAAGACCAACGTAATCTAGGGAAGAAAGGCTGCATCCTATAATTTTATGATAAAGTTTAAAAGCATTAAGTTCATTACTCTGTAGAGATAATATACTCTAATGTGGATATTAAATTAAATGACACATGCTATAAAAGAGAGTAAGTGTTCAAAAAAGTTGTAGGAAGACTAAAAAGGAACTATACTTTAGTAGCAGACTGAAGAAGAAAAAGTCAGAGGAGAGAAAATTATGCTGGAAAAACTAAAAGGGTGGATAAAAGAAAGTAAGAATATAGTTTTTTTCGGAGGGGCAGGAGTATCCACAGAAAGCGGGATACCAGATTTCAGGAGCAGCAGTGGTCTCTATTCACACTCACCGGAATACCTTCTAAGCAGAACATATTTTGATGGACATACAGAGGAGTTTTATAAATTTTATAGGGAAAAGATGATACATAGTGAGGCACTGCCAAACAGGGCGCATGAGGTACTGGCAGAACTGGAAAGAGCCGGGAGTGTGAGGGCAGTGATAACTCAGAATATAGATGGTCTTCATCAGAAAGCAGGGAGCATCAATGTAATAGAGCTCCACGGAGGGGTAAGGGAGAACTACTGTATGGAGTGCGGGGAATATCATAGTCTGGAATATATTGTAAAAAGCCCTGGAGTACCAAGGTGCAGAAAGTGTCGGGGGATAGTAAAACCTAAGGTAACTCTCTATGAAGAGCCCCTTGATATGAAGGAATTTGAAAGGGCAGTTAACTATATAAGGGAAGCAGATATACTCATAGTAGGAGGGACAAGCCTTGTGGTACAGCCGGCAGCAAGTCTTGTGGAATATTATAGAGGGGATAGGCTGGTGCTCATAAATAAAGGGGATACACCATATAACAGTAGAGCAAACATGGTCATAAGGGAACCTTTGGGAGAAGTTTTTGAAAAACTTTTAAGTTAAAAGGAAAGCATGGGAAAGGGAGTAGAAATTATAAGGAATATAAGTAAAAAAAGGGGGATGCGATGAAGATAATCCTGCTAATCTTATTCATAGTATCATTAACAGGCTGCGGTACGGTACTGACTCCGAAAACCAAGGTGATAAGTGTAAATTCTGAAATACCTGTGGAGGTATGGCTCGAGGGGAAAGAAGTGGTATCTGTGGGAAAAATCAATGTATTCAGAGTGGGAAACCGAAGGGGTGGGGAGGATTACCTGATCTTAAAAGAGGTGGGAAGACCTGAAAATGAGTACAGGATAGAACTGGAAAGAAAGTTTAACAGGATGACTCTGCTAAATCTTCCTATTTTTTTTGGAGCAGCGGGATACCCTATAGATTATCTCACCGGAGCTACGGGAAAACTAAAGAAAACTACCTATGAAATCTATGATTTTACAGACGGAGAAATATAAAGTGAATATAATAAAAAAAAGTCTTCCCCTCTGGGAAGACTTTTTTAGTTGTTTTATAACCCCTTTCTAAAGTTTACAATAGGAAGAACCGGGAAGATACCATTTTCCGCATAGTTCACAAGACCTATCTGTACACCGTCAAGGTTTTTAGTAGCATTAACAAATCCAAGCTGGAATGTAGTGGATTCAGCATAGTTTACAAATCCAAGATCCACAGTGGAATGACCCTCTGTATAGTTTACAGCACCGAAGTTAATAAGTGCATCTCCCTTTATAGCGTTTACAGCACCAAGGTTGATTAAAGAGTCGCCTGTAGCGTAGTTAACGAAACCGAAGTTAAGACCCTTTACATTATTAACATAGTTCACAAGACCAAAGTTAACACCTGTAGTGTTACCTTCATGCCAGTTAAGGAAGTTGATACCCACACCGGTAAAGTCTCCTGAAACCTTACTCGCACCAAAGAACAGACCAAAATCAAGACCTTTAAAGTTGTCTACTTCTGAAAGGCCAAGGACTGAAAGGTTAAGTCCTGTAACATTGTTTGTTTTACCGTTTAAAAGAGATAGTCTTACCCCTGAAACATCCCCTTCAGGAAAGTTGCTTCCTGGTACTGAAAGCTGCGCTGGAGCAGCAAAGGCTGTAGAAGCTACAAGAGTAAGCCCTGCAGCAAGAGTTAATAATTTTTTCATCTTTTTCCTCCTCTAAGAATGACTATAGAGTTATTATAAAAAAAATAAAAAATCCTTTTTCAGGGAAAGAAATCAGGAGAAAATATAATCTTTATTTGATTGTTTTCAGGAGTTTCCCTAAGGATTTAATAATTTGAAGAGGTATTATAAAAAAAAGGGAGCAGATAAGGATGGATCTCAAGATGATAAAATGAAGTCTATATAACTCCTTAAAAAATATTTTTTCGAGGGAAGTATCAAAGTATTTTTTTAATGTGGTTTTATATGGTATAAACTTCATTAAGAGGCGGTAACAGAGGGTAAAATGTACCTTTAAAGATGATGAAAACTTTATCTACTTAATAAAAAATCAAATAAAAACGTTGACATAAATAAAAAAAATTGATAGTATCTTTATCAAATAAGAGGAAACAAAACAGGTGAAGGAAAAAGTAATCTGAAATACTTAAAACTATAACTCTTATTTAATTTCAATTGGCTTGAAATGACATTTAAATTCTTGTGCAAAGATTGGGAGTGGAAACATCACACCCATGAGTATAAAAGATTAAAAGTTATTGAAGCCAGAGGTATAGTTAACCTTCTGGTTTTTATTTTTACCAGAAAAAATTAAAGAAATAAATTAAAAGAAATTACAAATATTTGAAAAAGGGGGAATTAAGATGTTAATGCTAAGGAGTAGGATAAGGAGAAGCAATAAAAAAAATTATAATTCTTATCTAATTTCAATTGGCTTGAAATGACATTTAAATTCTTGTGCAAAGATTGGGAGTGGAAACATCACACCCATGAGTATAAAAGAGTAAAAATTGTTGAAGCCAGAGGTATAATTAACCTTCTGGCTTTTATTTTTACTAAGGAATGATGTCCGGTTAGCTGTTTTGTAGATAAGATCACAAATAAGCTGCCGGACTTTTTTTATTGTCAGAACAACAAAATACTTAGGAGGAAACAATGTACTTACAAACACTTGCAGATATATTTTTAAAGGATTCAAGATATATGTATATACTGGGCGGACTAAAGTTTTCTATAGGAGTGACGCTCTTTGCAACAGTAATCGGGGTAGTATGGGGAACGATGTTGGCAGTAATGAGACTGTCTCACTTCTACCCATTCAAAAGTATGGGTGGAAAGATAGCAAAGTTAAATCCTCTGGAAGGTTTTTCCCTGGCTTATGTGGATATAGTCCGTGGAACACCTGCGGTAGTACAGCTGATGATCCTGGCAAATATAATATTTGTAGGAAGTCTGAGACATACACCTATCCTTGTGGTAGCGGGAATAGCCTTTGGATTAAACAGTGGAGCCTATGTGGCAGAGATAATAAGAGCAGGTATTGAAGGCTTACCAAAGGGACAAATGGAAGCAGCAAGAGCTCTTGGGATGAGTTATCCCACAGCAATGAAAGAAATTATAATTCCTCAGGGAATAAAAAAGATACTTCCGGCTCTTGTAAGTGAGTTTATAAGCTTATTAAAGGAAACATCTATAGTTGGATTTATCGGGGGAGTTGATCTTTTAAGATCAGCTAACATAATTACCAGTCAGACATACAGAGGTGTGGAGCCGCTGCTGGCTGTAGGAGTAATATATCTGATACTTACATCGTTATTTACTAAGTTTATGAGAAAGGTAGAAGGGGGACTGAAGGTCAGTGATTAAAATAGAGGGGTTACATAAAAGCTTTGGAAAATTAGAGGTACTAAAAGGAATAGATAAACAGATAAGCCAGGGAGAGGTGGTAGCAGTAATCGGACCATCTGGAAGCGGGAAATCCACATTTCTGAGATGTATAAATAAGCTGGAGGAACCGACAAAGGGAAGTGTTCTTATAGAGGGACAGGATATCATGGGAAGAAATGTAAATATAAATAATCTACGTGAAAGAGTAGGAATGGTGTTTCAGCACTTTAACCTGTTTCCACATAAAAGCGTCCTTGAAAATCTCACACTAGCTCCAATGAAGGTAAAGAGTGGTAAGAAGGATGAGGTGAAGGAGAAGGCTTTGAAGCTTCTTGAGAGAGTGGGACTGTCTGATAAGGCGACAGCTTATCCAAATCAGCTAAGTGGAGGACAGAAGCAGAGAATAGCCATCGCAAGAGCACTGGCTATGGATCCTCACATTATACTGTTTGATGAACCAACTTCAGCTCTGGATCCTGAAATGGTAAGAGAAGTACTAGATGTAATGAGAGACTTAGCAAGCGAGGGAATGACGATGGTAATAGTAACTCATGAGATGGGTTTTGCTAAAAACGTGGCTAACAGAGTAATGTTTATGGACCAGGGGATGGTAGTAGAGGATGGAGAGCCTGCAAAGGTATTTGAAAATCCCACGAGCGAAAGAACAAAGGAATTTTTAGACAAGGTACTAAACCACTAATTTAATATTAAAGATAAAAAATATAAAGAGAAGGTAAGGGAGAAATGAAAATGAGTACACTATCAATAAATACAACAGACAATAAGAGTAAGATGAAGTTTATAATACCATCGCTACTGGGGATAGCACTATTTTTACTACCTATTCCATACAAGGGACAGACAACTGTAATGCTGGGGCACATCAACGGGATAGTAAAAAATCACCTTACAGAGGGAGTACTGATGTATGGGATGGCAGCTTCTGTGGCGACGATAGTAATGAGTATTCTAGGGAGCATATTTAATCTATCTATAATAACAGAAAATAAGGTATTAAAATCAGCATTTGTAACAAGTCCGCTATCACTTCTTGTGAGAATAGCAGGAGCAGTTATGTTTATCATGATCTACCTTCAGGTAGGACCTGAGTTACTTATAGGAGAGGACACTGGAGGCCTTGTGGTAAACGACTTTATAGGATCGTTATTTGTAACATTCACTGTGGGGAACCTGATACTTCCGTTCCTTCTAGAGTTTGGATTACTGGAATTCTTAGGAAACCTGGCTAAACCAATAATGAGAAAGTTATTTAATGTACCAGGAAGAAGTGCTGTAGATGCAATCGCATCATTTGTAGGAGACGGAACACTGGGAATAATAGTAACAGATGAGCAGCATGCACAAGGGTACTATACAAAAAGAGAAGCAACTCTTATAGCAACATGTTTTTCAGTGGTAGGAATAGCTTTTACAGCCTTTGTAGCAGGAGAACTGGGATTTGCTTCTAAGTTCCCACTGTTTTACGGAACTATAATCTTTACATGCTTTATCGTAGCCCTTGTAATGTCAAGACTACCTATGATTAATAAGTATCCAGATGAGTATATGGAAGGGGTAGGAAAGCAGCTAAAGGAAGATGAAAAAGATGTAAGTGTGAATGAAGCATTTGATATAGCTGTGGACAAGGCAGAGGGAGCAGATATGGGGGCATTTACAAAGATGTTACCATCAATATTTAATATTCATATGACATTTATTCCGGTAATCGTATTTGTTGGAACATGCGGACTGATGATAGCTGAAGCAACACCTATATTCAGTATAATAGCTGCACCACTGGTTCCGGTATTTGAGTTCTTAAATATACCAGATGCTGCACTTGTGGCAGAAGCTTCCCTTGTAGGATTTACAGATATGTATCTTCCTACTATCTTTATAAAGAATTCTCCTCACGAGATCTCAAGATTTATTGTGGGAACACTATCATTTACTCAGCTAATATTTATGGCGGAAACAGGATCGATCCTTCTTAAGACAAAGATGAACTTTAATTTCTTGGAGGTATTAGGGTTCTTCCTTATGAGAACGGCAATCAGCTTACCTATTATAATCATAATAGCTAAGATTTTTATCTAAATTTAATTTGAAACGGAGTGAGACTTATGAAAAGGATGAGGGACAGGAGAAGTTGAAAACTGAATAGAAAGTTTTTAAACTGTGAGTAAGTCTTGGATGAATCAGGAGCCTAGATACCGACAGGCTCCTTTTTTATACAAAAAAATAGGAAAAATCAATGAAAAAGTGTCCTTTAGGAGGAAGATGTGCTTAAAAAAATAGAGAAGGTATATAAAAAATATGAAGAGGAACTGATGAAGTTAAACACCTATATATATGAAAATCCTGAACTAGGAAGGAGGGAAGTAAAGGCAGCAGGTGCTCATATAAAAGTTCTTGAAGAGAACGGATTTACTGTGGAAAAAGAAGTGTTGGGAATAGATACAGCCTTTACAGCTTCATATATATCTGAAAAACAAGGACCTAAGATAGCTTTTCTGGCTGAGTATGACGCTCTTCCAGAGATAGGGCATGGATGCGGACACAATATACTGGGAAGTGCCAGTACAGGGGCAGGGATCATCCTAAAGGAACTGGTGGATGAACTGGGAGGCGAGGTCTATGTATACGGAACCCCGGCGGAGGAAACAGACGGGGCTAAGGTAGACATGGCAAAAGCAGGCCTTTTTAATCACCTGGATATAGCTATGGCAGCCCATCCCACAGGGGAGCAGCATATTGAGAGCGGAACATCCCAGGCAATGGAAGCTATAAGGTTTGAGTATCACGGGAAGACAGCTCATGCAGCGGGAATGCCCCATGAGGGAATAAATGCTCTGGATGGAGTACTGACCCTGTTTAATAGTATAAATGCACTGAGGCAGCAGGTGAAGGATGGAGACAGGGTTCACGGGATCATCTCCAAGGGGGGAAAAGCAGCAAATATAATACCGGATTACGCAGCCGCAGATTTTTATGTGAGAAGTGATACCAAGAAAAACCTGAAAGATCTCTCTAAAAGGGTGAAAAACTGTGCTAAAGGAGCGGCTCTTGCCACTGGTACAGAGGTAGAGGTAAGTAACTATGAATACAGTTTTGAAGACCTGGTTACCAATAAAAAACTATCGGAGGTCTATAGTAAAAACTTAAAAAAACAAGGAGTAGAGGTAATTGGCAGGGGGACGGGAACAGGGTCAACAGATATGGGAGATGTGAGCTACTGCTGTCCGGTAATTCATCCTTATTTTCCTATCAGTAAGGGAAAACTCATAGGTCACAGTGTGGAGTTTGCAGCAGCAACTCAAAGTGATGAAGCGCAAAAGGGAATGAAGGAAGCGGTGATGGCGATGGTTTTAACCGGTGCAGAGGTAATTCAGAACAGCGAACTATTAAATGAAATAAAAAGTGAGTTTGAAAGTATAGAAAAATAATTAATTATAAATTTAAATCAGGAGGAGAAATTATGAAGAAGATAATATTAGCAGTGATGGTAGTGATAGGTGTGTTATTTACAGGGTGTGGCACAGATAAAGAGGAGTCTAATGTAATATATGTGGGAACAAACGCAGAGTATAAGCCATATGAGTATCTAGAAAACGGAAAGATAGTGGGATTTGATATAGAACTTATGGAAGAGGTTGGTAAGGCACTGGGATATGAGATTGAATGGACAAATATGAGCTTTGATGGTCTGCTGCCGGCACTGCAGTCTGGTAAGGTAGATATGGTAATAGCAGGTATGACCCCTACAGAGGAGAGAAAGAAAGCTGTGGATTTTACAGATGTATACTACAGCAGTGGTCAGGCAGTTCTTGTAAATAAGGAAACAGGTTCAGATATAAAAACTGAGGGAGATCTTAAAGGTAAGGTAGTAGGGGTGCAGATGGGAACTATCCAGGAAAAGATAGCAGGAGACCTGGGAGCCTCGGAAATAAAGATATATAACAGCTTTACAGGAGCAGTTCTGGATCTAAATGAGGACAAATTAGATTTTGTAATAGTAGGAGATGCAGTGGCAGTTCCTTATCTTAACAATAACCCTAAACTGTCAAAGGCAATGGTACTAGAGATGGACGGGTCAGCAGACGGATCAGCTATAGCTCTGCCTAAGGGGAGTGAAGATATGGTAGCTAAACTGAACGTAGAGATTACTGAGTTAAAGGATAATGGGAAATACCAGGAGTTAGTTGAAAAATACTTTAGCGAGCAGGAGTAGAGAATATGAATAAAGTAAGTATAATCGGCGGAGGAAACGGAGGACTAACAGCAGCTTATCAC
>Ga0209379_10001947_pt1 | contig 12918 bp, 7 predicted proteins | sample tdDd001_FD_187124 | JGI IMG/M metagenome (GOLD analysis project Ga0209379, IMG submission 187124) | Marine sediment microbial communities from the Atlantic coast under amendment with organic carbon and nitrate - tdDd00.1 (SPAdes)... | ecosystem: Environmental > Aquatic > Marine > Coastal >...
AGCTAAAGCCTGAACAAGGCATCTGGATGACTCAGGTTGAGAAACCAGAAGTGGGTCATAACGACATTCTGATCAAAATTAAGAAAACCGCTATCTGTGGTACAGACGTACACATCTACAACTGGGATGAATGGTCACAAAAGACAATTCCAGTACCTATGGTTGTGGGTCACGAGTACGTGGGTGAAGTGGTTGAAATTGGTCAGGAAGTTCGTGGCTTTGAAATCGGTGACCGCGTATCTGGCGAAGGTCACATCACGTGTGGTCACTGTCGTAACTGTCGTGGTGGCCGTACTCACCTGTGCCGCAATACTATCGGTGTAGGCGTAAACCGTGAAGGTGCATTTGCAGAATACCTAGTGATTCCAGCTTTCAACGCGTTCAAGATTCCTGAAGGCATCTCTGACGATCTAGCGTCTATCTTTGACCCGTTTGGTAACGCAGTACACACAGCGCTTTCTTTCGACCTAGTCGGCGAAGACGTGCTGATCACTGGTGCTGGCCCAATCGGCATCATGGCAGCAGCAGTAGCAAAACACGTTGGTGCTCGCCACGTAGTGATCACAGACGTGAACGAATACCGTCTAGAACTTGCTCGTAAGATGGGCGTAACACGCGCAGTAAACGTTGCTGAAGAGAAGCTAGAAGACGTCATGTCTGAGCTAGGCATGACTGAAGGCTTCGACGTAGGTCTAGAAATGTCTGGTAACCCTGCAGCATTCAACTCAATGCTAACCACAATGAACCACGGTGGTCGTATTGCACTGCTAGGCATTCCACCATCAGACATGGGTATCGACTGGAACCAAGTTATTTTCAAAGGCTTGGTGATCAAAGGTATCTACGGTCGCGAAATGTTCGAAACATGGTACAAGATGGCTTCATTGATCCAATCTGGTCTGGACCTATCGCCAATCATCACGCACCACTACAAGATTGATGACTTCCAAGAAGGCTTCGACGTAATGCGCAGCGGTATGTCAGGCAAGGTTATTCTTGATTGGGAGTAGATAAAGCGGGTAAAACTAAGCCTGTTTAACCCAGCTTTACTTTCAACAGTCTAATGCAATTACAAACTCCGAAAAACCTAACGTTTTTCGGAGTTTTTTTATCGATAAATTTTATTAGTTTCACGAACTACTTTAGCACCTTCCGTACTGTTTCTGATTCGTCTTTTTACCGCTATTAGCTATTTTTGTAACGAAAGTGCTCAATCTATTTGTTTGGGTAATGTTATTGGTTTTGTGAATGTGTGCGTTACGCACGTTTTGTGCAGACTCTTTTGCCGTATTGGTCTCAAAATGTACTCTATTGGCTAAGTTATCATCCCCCGGCGTTTTTTTTCAATTTTGAGAGATTTATCCCAAATATTTCATGGGGAAGAATGTCGGGGGGGGAAGAACATGACATTTAAACTCACCAAGCTGGCATTGGCTACCATGCCGCTGGTTACTTTATTGTCTGGTTGCTGGGAGGGAAGCAGCCAGATTCATCAAGACAAAGAATCCCCCTCGTCAGAATCACTAGAGATCAAAGCGATTGATGGTTATTTGCGTGATGCCCAAGTCTGGCTGGACCTTAATGGAAATTATCAAAGAGAACCAGATGAACCATCTTCAACATCAGGGGAAGGCGGCCTTGCCATACTGGATGTATCTGGGGTAGGTGGTGATATAACTAGCTACCCGGTGATGGCTCGCGCTATAGCAGGTCGGACGGTAGATGAGGATAACCCAGGAGTTCCTTTAAGCGATGGTTATCTGATGACGGCTCCGCCAGGCTCAAGTGTTGTAACTCCAGTTACAACATTAGTAGCTCTTAAGATGACCGAAGGCAAAAATAAAGAAGAAGCCATAGAAGAAGTAAATCAGTTACTTGCACAACCAGAAAGTAACCTCACCAGTGATTATTTGGCAGATGGAAACGAGCTCTTGGCAGATAGCGCCAGAGCATTAGTCCAGTTATTACCACAGCAAGTGGAAGATATAGATAACTTTGAAGCGTTAGAAGTTCTGGTTCAAGGCGCGGAGCTGCTAGGAGACGAAGTACGCCAACAGGAATCTAGTGGTCAGGAGCCTACTCTCGATAAAGTCGTTTTGACTGAAATAGACGGTCAGGCGAAGTTAATTTTTGACAAGGATGGGGATGGCGTTGAGGATGAGCAGGATGCTTTTCCTGATAACCAGTTTGAAAGCCTAGATACTGACAGCGATGGCATTGGTAATAATGCCGATGATGATGACGATAATGATGGTTGGAGCGATGCGGATGAAAAGCGTCTAAACACAGACCCTCTCAATGCTGATGAGGTGCCTGCCGATTTAGATGGCGACCATATTACCGACAGCGAAGACTCTGATCGTGATGGTGATGGTGTAGAGAACTCGCAGGATGCATTTCCAGACAATAGTACGGAAAGTGTAGATACGGATGGCGACGGTACTGGTAATAATGCCGATAGTGATGATGATAACGACGGCTGGAGTGATACGGATGAAGTGCGTCTGAACACGAATTCTCTTGACGCAAATAAGAAGCCTGCTGATCTTGATGGGGATCATATTGCCGACAGCGAAGATTCTGACCGTGATGGAGATGGCACAGATAATGTCCATGATGCTTTCCCGAACAATAAGCTAGAAAGCTTGGATACAGATGGTGATGGCATTGGCAACAATACCGACCGTGATGATGATAACGACGGTTGGAGCGATGTGGATGAAGCTCGCCTTAACACGAATTCTCTTGATGCTAACAAGAAGCCAGCCGACTTGGACGGTGACTTTATTGTTGATAGCGAAGACACTGACCGCGATGGAGACGGCATAGAAAACACTCAGGATGCGTTTCCCGACGACAGCTCAGAATATCTGGATACAGACAGAGATGGTACTGGCAATAGTAGCGATAGCGACGATGATAACGATGGCTGGAGTGATTTAGATGAAATGCGCCTAAACACCGATCCCCTCGATGCGGCAAATAAACCGGCGGATCTTGATGGAGACCATATCGCAGATAGTGAAGACTCGGACCGTGATGGAGATGGCGTTGAGAATGAGAAGGATGCTTTCCCGGATAACAGTGTAGAAAGCCTAGATACAGACGGTGACGGAATTGGCAATAACGCTGACAGTGATGATGACAATGATAACTGGAGCGACGTGGATGAAGCGCGTCTTAATACTGACCCTCTTGATGCTTCTCAAAAACCAAAGGACTTAGATGGTGATTATATTGCAGATAGCGAAGACACTGATCGTGACGGTGATGGTGTTGATAACGAGCAGGATGTGTTTCCCGACGATAATGCGGAAAGCCTAGATACGGACGGTGATGGCGTTGGAAATAATGCTGATACTGATGATGATGGTGATGGAGTTCTGGACGTAAATGACGCGTTTCCTTTAGATAAGGATAAATCTGCTACTGACACTGACACTGACACTGACACTGACACTGACACTGACAGCGACGGTGATGGTGTTAATGATAGCCAGGATGCTTTCCCACTTGATCGTTTTGAAACCAAAGACAGTAACAAGGACGGTTGGGGTGACTTTGCTTCCAGCGATGATGATGGTGATGGGACACCGGATTCTTTGGACGCAACTCCGCAGGGGGAAGGCTCAACAGGAGCGATTTCCGCATCGGTTAGCTTAGCTGTTGATGGCGCCTCTGCTCACTGGCTGAGCCTAGATCAGTTTGTCTACAACGGTGCCGATGGAGCAGTTAAAAATGAACTTTGGGTAAGCAATGCCGATGGTGCATTGGAGTTCACCGATAAGTCGCAGTTTACCGCTTATGCATTGAGTTATAGCAAAAAAGTGGATGATGGACGTGTACCGCATCTGACTGGCCGCGATGAATACAGCACAGGCTTAACCGCTGAGGTAGTGAAAGGTCTTTTGAAGCAGCGCGTTTATGCGGTAGCTGTGAGCGATAGTGGTGAAGCAGTAGCAGCGACCAAAGTGCAGACACCGTTTTTGTTGGATAGCCTATATACTGAAGGCGATGCCGATGCTGATGAGTCGAATCAGGGGGCATGGTTAGAAGATGGTCTGGCCCAGTTCCGTTTGTGGGCGCCAACGGCGCAGGAGGTTGAGCTCTACCTGTACGATGGAAATAAACGTCCGATGGATAATGCTCCAGTTGCGATGACAGAAGATCCTGTTAGCGGTATCTGGTCCTATACTGGTGGTGCGTCATTAGAAAATAGCTTCTATCGTTACCGTGTGAAGGCTTACCATCCTGCAACCGATCGTATTGAATGGATGATGACGACTGACCCTTACTCTGTGTCACTAAGTACTGCTAGTCGCTATAGCCAGTTGGTCGATTTAAATAGTGATGCGAGTAAACCTGAGGGCTGGGATAGTCAGTCTATTACTCCGCTGAATAAGCCAGAAGATAACATTATCTATGAGCTACATATTCGTGACTTCAGCGGATCAGATACTGCTGGTACGGCGGACTACAATGGTGGCTATCTGGCCTTTACGGAAGCAGAACGTGACAGTGTAAAACAGCTGCAATCGCTTCGTGATGCGGGCCTGAACACCATTCACCTGCTGCCAAGTTACGATATTGCCACTATTCCAGAAGAGGCAGAGCGTCGTGTTGATATCACCGACGATGCTAGCAAGTTATGTAATGCTGACACGGGTATCGCGCCAAGTGCTCCCCTATGCGATATCGCTAAGACAGGTACGATCTCCGATATCTTGACAGGTCTGGATCCATCCACTGCTAAAGCTCAGGAAGTGATGGCAGACATCCGTGTGCGTGATGGATTTAACTGGGGCTATGATCCGTATCATTACAATGCACCGGAAGGCAGTTATGCCTCCCAAAGTGACGGAGTTAGCCGCATTAAAGAGTACCGTTCTATGGTAAAAGCTCTACACGGAATGGGGTTTCGTGTGGTGCAGGATGTGGTGTTCAACCACACCAGTGCCTCTGGCTTGTACAACAACTCAGTACTGGACAAAGTGGTACCGGGTTATTACCACCGTCGTAATCCAGATAACGGTTATGTGGAGAGTTCAACCTGTTGCGATAACACCGCTTCTGAGCACCGCATGTTTGAGAAGCTTGTAGCGAACAGCTTGGTGATGTGGGCTGAGAACTACAAGGTTGATGGTTTCCGGTTCGATCTAATGGGTCACCTGATGAAATCAAGCATGGTTAAGGCATATGAAGAGGTTAGAGCTGTCGATGCCGACACTTGGATTTACGGTGAAGGCTGGGACTTTGGTGAGGTGTACAAGAATGCTCGCGGCATTAACTCTAGCCAGTGGAATATGGCTGGTACAGGTATCGGTACCTATAACGACCGAATGCGTGATGCAGTGCGAGGTGATCATAACGATCCAATGAACGACGTTCCTGGCTTCGCCAATGCTGGAGATCGATTTGACACTATGGGTGGAAAAATGGATCTGATCCGCCTAGGGATGGTTGGTAATCTGCAGGAATATCCGGTCCCGACCGCTAGTGGTGCGGTTGTTTTGGGGCGTGACTACAATTTTGGAGGTCATGGAGCAGGTTATGCAGCAGATCCGCAGGAAGCAGTGAACTATGTTTCCAAGCACGATAATCAGACTCTGTGGGATATTAATCAGTACAAAGCCAAAGGAGAAGTCTCTCCAATGGATCGAGCACGTATGCAGATCTTAGGCCTTGCTCCTGTGATGTTGGGACAGGGGGTGCCGTTTCTACATATGGGAACCGAGTTACTGCGTTCTAAGTCCATGGAGCGTGACAGCTACGACTCTGGAGACTGGTATAACCGGGTTGACTTCAGTAAACAGTCAAACAACTGGAATGTTGGTCTTCCGCGTGAGGATAAAGACGGCAAAAACTGGGACTGGATCAAGGCTATCGTTGCTAATCCGAATAACCAGGTAACTTCTTTCGAAATCAATTGGGCGGATGCTCGTTTCAAAGAGATGTTGAGTATCCGTTCTGAAAGTGAACTGCTTCGCTTGGGTGAGGTAGATCAGATCCTTAAACGGGTCCGATTCCACGCCACAGGAGACAAAGGCAGGCCAGGTACCATTGTGATGAGTGTGGACGATGGCATTAGTGTTGGTGAAGATTTGGACCCAAACAATCAGGCTTTGCTTGTGGCTATAAACTCTAGTATTTGGGAGCAGAGAGTCGCTATTCAAGGAGCTGACGGCTTTGAACTCCATCCGGTGTTGAAGGCTGGTAACGATGAACGAATTATTGCTGCCCGTGTAGAAAACGGAGAACTTGTGATTCCCGGCCTGACAGTAGCCGTGTTTGTTAAGCCACAGGAGGCAGAGCAGGGGCAGGGAATGGATGTTGGCCCGCTGGACGAAGCTATCTATCTACGAGGAGAGTTTAGTGGATGGGATACCTCGCTAGAGATGGAGTACCAAGGTCAGGGGCGCTATGAAACTGAAGTTAAACTGGGAGCTGATAGCAATTACCAGTTTAAAATTGCAGCGAGTGAGTGGGATGCTCCGCATCCTCAATATAACAGCTTTAATCTGAGTCTTGCTGGAGGGGGATATGCCTGGAACAAAGAGAGCAATGGCAACCTGAGTGTTTCCATTGTTACTGAGGGGACATATCGCTTTATCCTTGATCTCAGTGATATAGGCAATGCAAAGCTGAACATCGTTGCACCACAAGATGCTGTCATTATCTCAACGCCGTCATATGGCGATGAAGCTATCTACCTGCGTGGTACTTTGACCGATTGGGATAGTGGCAGCCGGATGAGCTACGTTGGTGACGACAAATACCAGACTCAGGTGCGTTTAGTAGAGGGAGAATATCACTTTAAGCTTGCTTCCAATGATTGGAATACCGTTAAGCTGGGCATTGGAGAGCTGTCTTCAGTTGATGGAGGAATCACACTGGAAGATGCGTCAAATGACAATCAGATCTTGGTTCGAGTGGTCACACCTGGACAGTATTTGTTTGAGTTGGATGCGGCCAATAAAACTCTTTTGGTGAAGTTGGTGGAAGCCGCGGATATCAATGGCGTAATGATGCAGTACTTCCACTGGTATAACAGTGAGGCCGATAACCTTTGGATTAAAGTGGCTGATGAAGCGTCAACCCTTGCTAATAATGGTATTACCGCGTTGTGGTTGCCACCAGCCTATAAAGCTATGAAGCGTGATGATGGGACCTTGGGCGTTGGTTATTCGACTTATGATTTGTACGACCTAGGTGAGTTTAACCAGCAGGAAACAACCCGCACCCGTTATGGTGATAAGGATCAATACCTTGCTGCAATAAGTAGTGCGCATGATGCCGGGATTAAAATTTATGCTGATGTTGTTCTGAACCACAAGATGGGGGCTGAGGGAACTGAAGAAGTCGATGCTGTTCGGGTTAGCTGGGACAACCGTAACCTAGAAGAAGGGGATAAAACCATCGCAGCTTGGACCAAGTTTGAGTTCCCTGCGAGAAGCGGTATCTACTCTGATTTTAAATGGAGTTGGTATCACTTCGATGGCGTCGATTGGGACCAAAATGACGGTGAAAAGAGGATCTTTAAGTTTCGTGGTGTAGGTAAAGCTTGGGATAGTCAGGTCAGTAGCGAGTTTGGTAACTATGACTACCTGATGGGAGCGGATTTGGATATGGATCATCCGGATGTAGTTGCGGAGCTGAAGAGATGGGGCGCATGGTATGTAGCATTTGCTAACTTGGATGGTTTCCGTCTGGATGCAATTAAGCATATCAAGCAGGACTTTTTTAGTGACTGGCTGGATTCAGTTCGAAGTAAAAGTGATAAAGGGCTGTTTACGGTTGGAGAGTACTGGGACCCAAGTGTCAGTAAGCTACAAGATTACTTGAAGCGAACGGGATATCGGATGTCGTTATTTGATGCTCCGTTACACTACAATTTCCACAGCGCCTCAAAAGGTAATGGTGGCTATGACATGCGTAACTTGATGAATAATACCTTGATGGCATCAAATCCGACTCATGCGGTAACGCTGGTTGAAAATCACGATACTCAACCACTGCAAGCTCTGGAGTCACCAGTTATGGACTGGTTTAAACCGCTTGGCTACGCATTTATTCTGCTTCGTGAAGAAGGGTACCCAAATATCTTTTATGCCGATTACTATGGCGCAAGCTATCGGGATAAAGGTAAAGACAATAATTATCACGACATAACGATCAGCTCACAGAAAGAGGTGTTGGACAAGTTATTGGAAGTCAGAAAGAAATACGCATACGGTACTCAGCGTAATTATCTCGACCATTGGGATGTGATTGGTTGGACTCGCGAGGGCGACAGCGAACACCCAGAGGGGGTAGCTGTAGTGATGAGTGACAATAGCGAAGAAACCACCAAGTGGATGGAAATAGGCTCAGCTCATGTTGGTAAATGTTATGTTGATGCCTTGGGTCGTTATGATGTGTCAGATGAAGTATGTGTCAACGAACATGGGTGGGCCCCATTTAAAACTAAGCCTGGAAATGTCTCGGTGTGGATAAGGAAATAACCGATAGTACAATTATAGAGGCATTTCACCCGCTATAAACTGAAATCGGCCTGCTAATATTATTGATTAGCAGGCCTTTTATGTATAAATAGAATGATAGGTATAGCGGGGGATGAAGTGGGACTTTCTGGCTGTGGGATATTTCTGAATAGTAAGAAACTACACCCTACTCAGGCCTTGCTTGGTTCATCAAATGAAATAGAAATCGAGAAACTGGGTAGTAACATTCACTGAGTTAAGTATAGTAGTAATGGTCAGTTACCAAAATTTAACGGTACTTTTACTGTGACTGTAAGCAAATATTTTGTACTCGGAGATCACCGAAACAATAGTGTTGATTCACGTTATTGGGGGGAACGTAACAGCATCATTGGGAAAGTTACCTACGTCGCATTTTCAATTGCAAGTGAACGTTCCTCCGAGCGGTTTGCGATAGCCGTCGAATAAGTTTGTGGTAAAAATAGAACTTCCAAACGTAGGAATTTCATTAAAAGCAATTCCTATAATTAGGTGAAATAATATGGCCATGGAGGACCGTTTGAAAGCTCTATCCGTTGTAGAACCATGGGGTAGCATGATCGCAGATGAGAGGAAACTACTAGAAATTCGATCTTGGGAGCCCGAACAACTTCCGATGGCAAATGTTGCGTTAGTCCAAAATACAAAGCGCTTAACAAAAGATGGGGACGAAGATTTTGATGGTCGAGTTATTGCTGTCATTGATATTGTCTCTTGTGCCCCTTGGGAAAAAGAAGATTGTCGACATTCCGGTTGCGATGAGTCAGATTTTGAAGAAGGGTGGTTTGCTTGGGAGCTGGTTAATATCAGGAAACTAGATAACCCCGTTAGTGCAACAGCGAAAAGGAAGTTCTACAACCTAACAAATGAAGAAGTAGTTGCAGTTAAGCAGGAAGTAAAAGAGCACAAGTTGTTTTAGTTTTGATTTGAAACACGTGGTACTTTTACTGCGCTTGTATTTTCTAAAATAAACAAACTATATCTTAAATGTTGGACGCTATTTGATAAGGAATGTCTATGAATATTTTGAAAGCTTTATTGCTAAGTCTGATCACTTTGATTGGGTGTTCTTCATCTCCCAAAGTACACTTGACACAGTCCCCTATTGAAGTTGAATCTCAAGATTTAGACAAATATTGGGTTCAAGATTCGGGTAAGTTTAAATTCACATCTCGTGCGAAGCTACCAAAGACTAATGGCTATGTTTTGATAAATTATTTAGTCGATTCTAATGGGGAAATATTTAACCCTACGATTGTGGAGTCTTCTCCGAAAGGAGAATGGGAGCTAATTGCTTTAGAAGCGTTGAGCAGACTTAATTATCTCCCATCTAAATCAAATTCAGCTAAAATACCCGTTTATGTGACGAGTGAGTTTAAGTTCTTGGATCAGTAAGAGTGAAAGAAAATAAAAACTCAAATGTCAATAAGGTAGATTGGCACAAGAATACTATTAACGATGATACTATTATCACGGCAAGCTATAAAAATACACAAAACGTTCGTGCCTATTTTAGAGCTAAGCTTGGACATGACTTTAAGTTCGATCGCGGCTTCATGGAATGGATGAAAGGTGCAATAGGCTTAACGATGAGAGAAGCTTGTAGAGAATGGAAGGTTCGCCAACACTTAAAATAGAAGCTTATTAGGTCATGTGATTGGAAATCAAGAAGCTAAAATACACCGTTCAGAAAGTGCTCTACATTCGCGTCCTGAACCAGAGGCATCTTCCTAGATTATATTTTTACCTGATGACGTGGTTGTACGCCAAATAGTGATTCGGAGGAGAGATGAATATTTCCTATGAAAAGGTAACCTATGAAGATCAAGAATCCGTTTTAGCGCTTGGTGAAGCTGTAAACGAAGAGTTTGTTATTCCTTGTTTGAGTCCTGAGGGGCAAAAGAATATGAGAAAGGCTCGTCAAGTCGATATCAAGCGAGCCATAGATACCGATATTTATACTTCTGTTAAAGCGGTTAAAGATGGCCAAATAGTGGGGTATGTATCTTGGCGGCAAGGAAATTATATTGCGCAGCTCTATGTCAGTTCGAAGTACCAGAAAAAAGGTATTGGTAGAAAACTAGTGTCTGAAATGCGAAGACGTAGCGGATCTTCAAGTATAGAACTGAAAGCATCGGTTAATGCTGTGAGTTTCTACAAGCGCTTAGGCTTTAAGCCGATAGATAAAGAGCAAGTCAAAGATGGAATTCGATACCTGCCGATGCTTTTCATTTCTGATGAGTAACAAAGCGCGCTCCTAGCTGGTATTAGATATAAAGCCTTAAACATCTCCGGTTTAAAGATGGAGGAGCTTTGAATGTTAGTCAGGTCTACTTATACCTAACAATAATATTAGTTTCATATTTAGAGCATTTGCTTCCAATATTTCGCTGAAGTTTATGGTGAAAATAATCCTCTGACAGTCAGATAACATTTGTTTGCTATCAACGCGTTCACTTATCGAAGTATACGGTATGAGTTGATATACCGTTGCATTTTTTGCCAACCCTAAAACGATATTAGGAACCCGTTATGAACAAGTCACTGACTGCCATTGGATTATCTTTAGTGCTAGCAGGAACTGCAAATGCAGCAAACTGGGGATACGAAGGAGAGCATGGTCCTGCCCATTGGGGAGAGTTTGCTTCTGAGTGTGCAAAAGGCCAAAACCAAAGCCCAGTTAATATTGATTCTACAATTGAGGCAAAGTTAGCTAAGTTACAGTTTAATTATGATGGTAAAGTGATTTCATTGTTAAACAACGGGCACACTTTGCAAACGAGTTTGGAAGGTTACAATACACTGAAGGTTGATGGCAAAGACTTTGCTTTGAAACAATTCCACTTCCATACGCCATCGGAAAACCATGTTGATGGCAAAGAGTATCCACTGGAAGCGCATTTTGTACATTCTGACGAAGGCGGTAACTTAGCTGTTGTTGCAGTATTCTTTAAAGTTGGTGAAGCAAACCCTACTCTAGCTAAGCTTTTACAAAATATTCCAGATAAAGAGCAAAATGTGGCAATTAAAGCTCCATTTGATGCAGATGCTCTGATCCCAACGGATAAAGAGTACTACCGTTTCAATGGTTCTTTGACGACCCCACCGTGCTCAGAAGGTGTTCGTTGGTTGGTGCTTAAAGATGTACAGAGTATTTCACCAGAACAGGTGGAAGAGTTTGCAAAAGTTATGGGAACTAATAATCGTCCAATTCAAGCGTTGAACGCGCGTATGGTTCTTGAAAACTAGTGAGCTTTTGAAGAGCAAGTTATATTTTAGCTTGTAGAGAAGTTGAATGAAGCCATTGGCTCACCGTTGAGCCAATGGTTGTATCTCTACTAGAATGGATACCAGAATAACTGAGCGTCCATTACACGCTTGCTTATCGCTGCGGCAACAATCACGGAGATGCCTGCCATGCACATCATATCGGCTTTAGTCAGCGGCTTTAGGCTGTACCAAGTACGAGAAGAGTGACGCCCAAAACCACGTAATGTCATCGCGTTAGAGATTTGGTCGGCGCGATCTAGGCTGGAGAAAATCAATGGGCCTAAGATCTTAGAAACGTTTTTCATACGGGTAAACAACGGCGCTTTCTTACTCAGTTCAACACCACGAGCTTGTTGAGCGTGCATGATGTTCACGAAGTCTTTCTTCACTTCTGGTAAGTAACGCAAGGTCAAACTGACGGCATAAGCAATTTTGTAAGGCACACCCATGCGGTTCAAACTTGCTGCGAATTCAGTAGGATGCGTAGTAAACACAAACACCAAAGCAATTGGGAACATGCTGAAGTATTTCAGTGTCACGGTCACCAAATAGAACAAGGTCTCTTGGGTGAGTGAGTAATTACCCGGTAACGACAACAATACCGTTGTTGACCCCATGTATTCAGTGCCTTGCTGCGGTGCTAATGCGAACATAAACAACGCATTAATCAACAAAACACTGCCTGTACCGATCAGTAACGGCTTGTACACATGGAAAGGCACCTTGGTCATTTTTAACAAACCAAGACCTACAACGATCAGTAGAGCAATGATGCGCAAATCAAAGGTCGTAAGTACCACCGTTACCCAGGCAATGAACATCAAAAACTTGGTGATGCCATTGAGGTTGTGCAGTGGCGATTGGGTATCGATGTAGTTGATACCAAACTTCATCTTGTTGTCTTTCATGCCACTACTTTCTCAATGTTTTTAGCATCATTATTTTGTGAATCTTGAGCTTCTGAAGCTTGGATATCGGCGTTGTTTTCACCCTCTCGACGCACTTTTTCAACGTCAATAAAGTGCTGCATAAAGCTGTTCGTGTTCTCTATGCCTAACTCGCTTGCCAGCTCATACAAACTGGTTGTCGTAAGGTTAGCTTTGTCTAACAAAGTTGGATTGCTGAATAC
>Ga0209379_10001949_pt1 | contig 12912 bp, 13 predicted proteins | sample tdDd001_FD_187124 | JGI IMG/M metagenome (GOLD analysis project Ga0209379, IMG submission 187124) | Marine sediment microbial communities from the Atlantic coast under amendment with organic carbon and nitrate - tdDd00.1 (SPAdes)... | ecosystem: Environmental > Aquatic > Marine > Coastal >...
CTAATGATTGGCTATGAACAAGTAAATGCTTAGCCTTTGCTTGTTTGAATAAAAGAATATCTCTATACCATAATATCATATAATCCAATACCTTATGAATATTTTCTTTTTCAGAAGTAAAATAAGACAACTCACCTAAAAGTTTAGAGCGTTCTTTCCCATTTATTGAATTTAAAATAATTTCTGTATGTTTTCTAATGCCTTCAAAGCTATCAGAAGTCATATACTCTATCGCTTTGCCAATTGATCCTTCCGATAATTTTGCAATCATCTCAGCCTCTTCTTGAGATGTGTCATACAGTTTCATTAAATAGTCAACAACAAGATTCTGATGTACACCACTAAGTTTTATGATTAATGCTCTTGATAACACCGTCGGTAATAAGGATTCACTGTTAGTGGTTAACATAATCACAATAACATGTGCTGGTGGTTCCTCTAAGGTTTTTAAAATTCTATTTTGTGATGATGCATTCATTCTGTCAGCATCTTTTATAACGATGACTTTATAAGCGGCATCATATGGTTTTATATTAACAAATTCCTGAAAAGCTTCTATCTGAGCATTCTTAATTTGATTACCATCCGGTTCTATTAACATAAAATCAGGGTGGTTATCGTGCATCATTTTGATACAATTTCTACAAACGCCACAAGCGTCTCCACTTAATGATTCACAAAAAATGGCTTGAGTCATTTGTAAACTCAACGATCGTTTACCAATACCTTCTGAACCTTCAAGCATCACAGCATGAGGTAACCTTTTTTCTTTGATAACTTGCTTTAAATATAACTTTTCTTTATCATGCCCAATAACTAAATTAAAACTCATCTATCTTTCCAAATCTACTAAACGGGAATATTCTTATTGTTGTTTTACCAACAATTTTATCTCTTGCAATCAAACCAATGTCAGGATCTCTACTGTCCATGCTAAACTTTCTATTATCTCCCATACAGAAGTAATAATCTTCAGGTATCTCTTCTATATAGATAGTATTGTAAGCATCATCATTAATATATGATTCATCCAAAAGCTCGTCATTAACATAAACATCACTTCCATCAATAACAATTTTATCTCCTGGTCCAGCAATAACTCTTTTAATCAATTTTTTCTTAGTATCTTCATTCACAAACAGACGTCTATAAAATGGTAATTCATTAACTCCTGATTCTCCAAAAGACATATCTGACTTAAAAACAATGATATCGCCTCTTTCAACATTTTTAGTTTTTTGTATGACAACCATATCCTTAGGTTGTAAGGTTGGTACCATCGATGTATGATAAATTGTTGTTGGTACAACAAAAAGTTGTAATACAAAAACAAATACTGCTGCAAATACAATGGATTTAATCCACTCAAATAATTCTTGTTTCATTATGCCTCCTCATTAGATACCACTTCGATTGTTGCATCTTCAAAACTATCAATGCCAACTATTTTTTGGTTTTTATCTAACATTCTATTTATTAATTCTAATTTGTCTTCTTCAATCAATTCACCTGGAATAATCATAGGAATTCCTGGCGGATATGGAATAATATATTCAGTCGAAATGCAATTTTCTGCATCCTTTAATTTTATCATTTTCTTAGTACTATAATATGCTTCAGATAATGACATCATATTTTTTGATAAAAATGATTTATCCATATTATCTATACCACTATAACATTTAAATTTCAACATTTCCATTGTTTTGGACAAATATTCAAAGTCCTCAGTTTCATTCATGATACTACTCACAAACACACCGTTATTTTCATTTGAAAACTCAATTTGAATACCATTTTCTCTTAACTGATTTTCAATATCTACAGGATTCCAATCAGACTTTTTACCCATAATTGTTAGTTTTGTAGGATCTAATTTAAAGCCGTCAGGTAAGTCACTAGGTTCTAAAAAAACAGGATATTCAGTTCTAATCTTTTTGATATTTCTTAATAATCTAGTCATTAAAACATCACCCTTTTTCACCACAATATCGTAACAAATATCAAGTGATGCCATCAGAACATAAGACGGACTAGACGACTGATGTAATTTAAGCATCTGTTTTAATTTTCTTTCGTTAACTCTATCAGAATTCAAATGTAATACAGAACTCTGAGTCATTGATGGCAAACTCTTATGACTGCTATGTACCACCAGATCTGCACCCAACTCAATAGCTGATAACATCAGTTCATCACTCAAATTAAGATGAGCACCATGGGCCTCATCTACTAAAAGTAACATATTATTATCATGTACGATAGCTTCAATCGCTTTTAAATCTGTGCCAATACCATAATAATTAGGATAGGTAAGTACCAAAGCTTTCGCATGTGGATTTTCGTTAATGGCTTTCATAACATTTTCTTTTGTAATACCTATAGAAATGCCACTATAAAATTCCGGTGATATATAGACACCGTTTAAGTGTCCTAAAAACATACCATCATAAACTGCTCTATGACAATCTCTTGCAACTAGAATTGTATCTCCCGGAGAAGTTACTGCCATAATCATGGCATAAATACCACATGTTGTCCCTCCTGTTAAAAAGAAACTTTCTTTTGTATTATAATACTCCGACAAAGCATCTTGAGATGATTTTATGCAAGTTAAAGGATCATGTAAGTCATCTGTCCCAGGAATCTCTGTTGTATCAATTTCTAAAATATTATTTATTTGATTAAAGTATTCATCATATAACTTTGTTTTTTTATGGCCTGGCACATGGAAAGATACTAATTTCTCTTTATTAACAGAAATCAGTTGTTCGAATAGCTTCATGTCTTTTTCCTCGTTTTAATTTCATAAATGTTTGTGTCTTTTCTTTTAACAATTCGATTTTCTTCTTTTAATTTTTCCTTTTCAACTTTATTGTAGTATAGATTAATTCTAATAAAATTAAAAAGTGCAACAAAAGATACAATTACAAAAATGAAAGATACACCTATTATTTGTGTCATTAATAATTTATCCATTTCATCACCAAATTTCAAAAATAGTCTTATTTTATTATACAAAGTATGTTAATATTTAGATATCTTTATTATAACAACTAATTGTATTAAATTTTATCATCATTTAGAGTTGTTATAAAAACTTAATTTATTTGGAGGAATTAAAATGTTGGCAAATAGAACATCAATCATTTCACCTTCTGTGACGATTGGTATAAGTACAAAGGTCAAGGAATTAAAGAGACAAGGTATCGAAGTAACTAGCCTTAGTATTGGTGAACCAGATTTCTTTACACCTGAAAAGGCAAAATTAGCTGCTATAGAAGCCATTAAAGCAAATAAAACAAAATATGATGCTGCTTCTGGATTATTAGAATTAAAGCAGGCAATTGTTGCTAAACTTAAAAGAGATAACAATGTTAATTATGATCTTGACGAAATTGTTATTTCAAGTGGTGCTAAACATTCTATTTCAAACACTTTGTTAGCAATTATGAACCCAGGAGATGAAATTATCATTCCAAAGCCTTATTGGACTAGTTACCCTGAAATGGTTAAACTTCTTAATGGTGTACCTGTATTTGTTAATACCCAAGCTGAAAACTCTTTTAAACTTCAACCAGAAGAATTATCTGCACTAATCTCAGATAAAACAAAAGCAGTTTTTATTACGAATCCTTCAAATCCTACTGGTGCTGTTTATACCAAAAAAGAATTAGAACCAATCGTTAAAATATGTATTGAAAAACAAATTTATATTATCGCAGATGAAATTTATGAAAAAATTATTTTTGGTGATGAGTTTACATGTATTGCAAGCTTATCTGAAGCTGCAAAAGATATTACAATTACGATCAATGGTCTTTCTAAATCATCATCAATGACTGGATGGCGACTTGGATATACAGCTTCTAGTAAAAAATTAGCAAAAGCTATGTCATCAATACAAGGACATTTAGTGTCACATCCTTCTACTATTTCACAATGGGCTGCTGTTGAGGCAATAAATAATTGTGAAGCAGATACTCAACATATGGTTAAAACTTATCATGAGCGTAGAAATGAAGTGATTGAAATATTTGATGGTATAGAAGATTTATCTATCGTTAGACCTGATGGTGCTTTCTATACATTTATCGATATTTCAAAATTAAGACCATATTTAGGAGATGTTGAAAGTTTATCTATTGAAATTTCAAATATCCTTTTAGACCAATATAGACTTGCTGTAGTACCAGGTATAGCATTTGGATTAGATGATTATATCCGAATCACATATGCTGCAGATATGGATACAGTCAAAACTGGTATCAATAAAATCGTTCAATTCATAGAAGACATTAAAAAATAAATGAAAAGAAGTTGAGAAATTCTCAACTTCTTTTTTTTATCTCTTAACTATTTTTGTTTTCATACCCATGTATGGCACCAATGCTTCTGGAATTGTAATGGTACCATCTTCATTCTGATAGTTTTCTAATATAGCAGCGAAAGTTCTACCAATTGCTAAGCCTGATCCATTTAAAGTATGAACAAACCGAGTTTTCTTAGTTTCAGGATCTCTAAATCTAATGTTGGCACGTCTTGCTTGGAAATCCTCAAAGTTAGAACATGAACTGATTTCTACATAACGTCCATAACTTGGCATCCATACTTCAAGGTCAAAAGTTTTAGCACTTGAGAATCCTAAATCACCAGCACATAATCTTACAACTCTATACGCAAGTCCCAATCTTTTTAAAACTTCTTCAGCAGCAAGAAGCAAACTTTCAAGTTCATTGTACGATTCATCTGGATGAGCAAATTTCACCATCTCTACTTTATTAAACTGATGAACTCTAATAAGACCTCTTGTATCTCTTCCAGCACTGCCTGCTTCTTTTCTAAAACATGGTGTATAAGCCGTATGACAAATTGGTAACTGTTCTGCATCTAATATTTCTGAACCATATAGGTTAGTTACAGGTACCTCAGCAGTTGGCACTAAAAAGAAATCTTTAGAAGGTAAATGGAACATATCATCTTCAAATTTAGGTAATTGGCCTGTTCCAACCATAGAATTTCTATTCACCATAAAAGGTGTTAAAACTTCATCAAATCCATGTTCTTCTGTATGTAGATCTAACATGAAATTAATAAGTGCTCTTTCTAATTTAGCACCTTGACCTTTTAGAACGTTGAATCTAGTGCCGGTAATTTTAGTAGCTCTTTCGAAATCTATAATATCTAAATCAGTTCCTAAATCCCAATGAGGTTTTGCCTCAAAATCGAAAGTAGTTGGTTCTCCTACTTTTCTAATTTCTATATTATCTTCATCACTATTACCAATTGGTGTATCAGCATTTGGAGTATTCGGTATTTCTAATAATTTATCTCTTAAAGATTCATCTATGCCTTTAACTTCTTCATCTAATTTTTTAATATCATCCGACAACTTTTTCATTTCTGCCAAAACTTCAGATGCATCTTTTCCTTCTTTTTTTAACATTGGAATTTGCTTAGAAATTGTCTTTTGTTTATTTTTCATCTGCTCTACATTGGCAAGAATATCTCTTCTATTTTTATCCAATACCAATAAATCAGACATACCAAAGTCACCTTTACCACGTAATTCAATCAACTTTTTTACTTCATCAAATTCATTACGAATTCTCTTAATATCTAACATAAATACCTCCTTAATAACCAATAACTATTCTTTAAAATACAAAAAACTCGTCCCTAAAAATAGGGACGAGTATAACCCGCGTTGCCACCCAAATTGATATAAAAATATATCCTCTTGATCACAGGATAACGTCTGTGAAACGTGTAACATTACTTACAAGCTCAGAGTTAGATTCATAAATTCAATGACCAGTTTCCACCAAACCACTGGTTCTCTACACATTAGAATTTACTATAGTCTCTTCATAGCGATTTTTTTATACTATAACACTGTTTTTTTTATTATTCAATACTTTTAAAGTCTTTTCTTTAAAATATTAAAAACTCTCTTTTCTGCGGTTAATAATTCTTTCTTCATTTCTTTTGGCTTCAACCTGCAAATTTTTAGCATCGCTTTAAAATCTGCTTGTTCACATCCCACACCATATCTTAGTCTAATAATTTTTTCTTGTTTGGGATTTAAAACTTGCTCATCTACAAGTTCTACCAATTTACCATCAATAAATTCAATTGCTTCTTGATTAATTTCCATTTTGCACCTCTAAATACTGTAACAATTTATACGATAACTCTATATAAGATGCACCTCCAGAATTAATGATTTCCAGACTTCCACCATGTTTTGATACAGTTATTTTTCTCTTCAGCTGTTGAATCGTACCATAATTGCCATCTATTAATTTTATATCACCATCAAATAACTTTCTGATAGCTTCTTTTATAAAAATAAAATGTGTACATCCTAAAACTACACTTTCAATTCTATCTTTTGGTAAATCGAAAAAATACTCTTCTAAGACATTTGATATTTTTTGTCCTTCAAAAATACCTGCCTCAACCAGTTCTACAATTTGAGGAGCTGGGATTTTATATACAGTTATTTTAGATGCCACTCTATTCATAAGTAACTCGAATTTTTTTTCGCTTAATGTCATTGGTGTTGCCATAACAACAATATCACCTGATTTGTGATAATCTACTGCCGGTTTTAATGCTGGTTCCATACCAATTATCGGAATATCATACTTTTCTCTTAATACTTTAACAGCTGCAGAGGTTGCTGTATTACATGCAATAACAATTGCATCTACTTGTCTATCTACTAAGTAATCACATATTTTAATAGAAAGTTCTATGAGTTCTTCCTTAGTTTTCACACCATAAGGTGCATTTTTAGAATCGCCATAATATATAAAATCTTCATTCGGCAGTTGTTTTCTTGCTTCATCTAAAACACTTAATCCACCCATACCTGAGTCAAAAATACCAATTGTCATAGTCCACTTCCTTGTTGATAACTCTACTAAAATAAAAAGATATACACAGGTTTATCCTTAATTGTGTATAGTTTTTTTAAACTAAATATATTATACTATAAATCAAGAATGAATCAAATGAGGAGTCAAAATGAAACCAAATTGTATGAAATGTATTTACTATTATGTTACTTGGGATCCAAAACGACCTAGAGGCTGTAAATTTTTTGGATTTAAATCATATGCTATGCCATCAAATGTCGTTTTTAAATCTTCCGGCAACGAATGTGAAGCCTTCCAATTGAAAAAATAACGCTAAAGCGTTATTTAACAATATTCATACTGATATCAAAGGCCATAACTGAATGAGTTAATGCACCTATAGAAACAACATCTATACCAATTTCACCAATAGATTTTATACGTTCAATTGTAATATTGCCTGATGCTTCCAAAATGGCTTGACCATTGTTGATGTTTACCGCTTCTTCCATAATATCATTTGTCATATTATCTAACATAATAATATCTGCTTTAACAGCTAATGCTTCTTTCAATTGCTCTAGGTTTTCAACTTCCACTTCAATTTTTGTTGTGTGAGGTATTTCTTTTTTTGCTATAGTAACTGCCTCAGTAATACTTCCAACTGCTTTTATATGATTGTCCTTAATCATCACAGCATCTGATAAATTAAACCTATGGTTACTGCAACCACCCATCTTAACTGCATATTTTTCTAGAATTCTTATACCCGGTGTTGTTTTTCTAGTATCAACAACTCGTAGTTTATAATCTTTTACTTCTTCAGAATATCTATACGACATCGTCGAGATTCCAGACATACGCTGCAGTAAATTCAAAGCGACTCTTTCACCTTTTAAAATGCTTCTAGATGAACCTGAAACTCTAAATATTACTGTTTCTTCTTCAACATAAGTACCATCTTCAATTAATACTTCAATCTCAAGTGAATCATCAACTAATTCAAATACACGTTTAGCAATATGAAGTCCGGCAATAACACCAGCTGCTTTTGTTTTCATTTCTGCAACAGATACTGCATCAGCACTTAATAACACATCTGACGTAATATCAATATAACTAATATCTTCATCAAGTCCTCTTAAAATAATAGGATCTATTTTATAATTTGAAAGCATTAATTTTCTCCTTCTATAATATGACTTCCTAGGGTTTCATCACGATCAATAGCGGCCTTTATGATTAATCTAGAAACCAGAACCATATTTCTAAGTTCATACCCTTCTTGACTGGTACATTCTTCTGGCAATATATCACTTAAGTCATCAACTAACTGTAAAGCTTTAATAAGATGAGACTTACTTCTAAATATAAACACATAATCACTCATAATCTCCTGTAATTGATTTTTATAAGCGTGAATTTCTATATTATTTTCTTCTTTTACATAGGTTATGGCTGTTTCATATATTTTTGTTTTTCGATGTGATGCATTAATATCTTCTGCAACTCTAAAAGCAAATACTGCTCCTTCTAGAAGAGAATTACTAGCCATTCTATTGGCACCATGCACACCTGTACAAGCAACCTCACCACAAGCATATAAACCTTCTAAATTAGTTCTTCCAATTGCGTCAGTTTCAATACCACCCATTATATAATGTTGTACAGGTATAATCGGAATCCATTCATTAAGAATATCAATACCACGACTTAAACATTCATTGTATATATTGGGAAATCTATTTATAATGTAGTCCTCAGATAAATGAGTAATGTCTAAATAGATATGATTGTTTCCTTGTTTATTTGCTTCTTCAAAAATAGCTCGTGAAACGACACTTCTCGGCGCAAGATCCTTAAGTGGATGATAACCATCCATAAATGCCTCTCCAGTTTCATTTCTTAAAATACCACCTTCACCTCTTACAGCTTCCGATATCAAAAAATGAGAATGTCCTGGAACATTTAGTGCTGTCGGATGAAATTGAACAAATTCCATATCCTTGATACTCACGTCACTTCTAGCTGCCATAGCAATACCATCACCAGTTGCAATAGATGCATTTGTTGTATTTTTATAGAGTTCACCAATGCCACCTGTCGCTATAACAACCTGATTCGCATAAATTGGCTTTATACAACGATCCTGAGCGACTTTAACACCTACTACTCCTTGATCCTTTACAATGAGATCAACGGCAAATACATGTGATACCAATGTAATATTGTTTCTAGAAGCTACTGAACCAAGCATACCCCTGATAATTTCCTCACCAGTCGTATCTTTATAGTGAATTATCCTTCTCAAGGAATGTCCACCTTCTTTAGTAAGAAGAAGTGTACCGTCATCATTAGAATCAAAATTAACACCCCAGTCAATTAGGGTGTTAATACTTTTTCCGCCTTCTTCTACCATCATTCTTAAACGATCTTCATCGTTATAATAATAACCTGTCTTTAAGGTATCATTGATATGGCTTTCGAAATCATTTTTATTAAATGTAACAGCAATACCACCTTGTGCTAAGTTTGTATTACTATTCTTTACATGATCTTTTGACAACACTAAAACAGATTTATTCGAATCCAGTTTTAATGCAGTAAATAATCCAGCTATACCAGAACCAATGATGACTACATCATATTCTGATAGTAATTGTTCCATTTTTTACCCCTTTGATAGTTCTAACATACGATTCAAAGATGTAAATGCTTTCTGTCTTACCGACTCTTCTACTAATATTTCATTTTCCTCAGTCTTCAAAACATGATAAACATCTTCTAAACTTGTTTTCTTCATATTATAACAGATAAGTGCTGGTGAAAGTAATGTAAACTTTTTATATAAATTTTCTTTTCTTAGAGTATGAAGTATACCCATTTCAGTTCCAATAATAAATTCTTTATCATCACTATTTCTAATATGTTCTAATATCTGAGATGTTGAACCAACAAAATCTGCATGTTTAACAACTAAAGGATTACACTCAGGATGTACAACAACTTGAACACCTGCTTTTTTGTTCTTAACTAATTTAATTTCTTCTTCTTTTACACGTTCATGAGTAATACAGAAACCATTCCATAATTCCATTTGCTTATCTTTTAATTGATCATTGATGTAACTACCTAGGTTTTTATCAGGTGCGAATAAGATTTGATCTGAATCCAGTGATTCCACAATTTTTAACGCATTTGATGATGTACAGCATACATCACATTCAGCTTTTACTTCAGCAGAAGAATTTACATAACAAACAACTGTTGCATTAGGATTCTTTTCCTTATACTCTCTTAAACTTTCTCCAGTTATCATATCAGCCATTGGACAACCTGCATCGATTGCTGGTAATAACACTTTTTTGTCCGGACTTAATATTTTTGCACTTTCAGCCATAAAGTGAACACCACAAAATACAATAATATCTGCATCTGTCTTAGCAGCTTCTTGACTTAATCTCAAAGAATCGCCTACTATGTCAGCTATATCCTGAATCTCAGGGATTTGATAGTTATGAGCTAGTATAACTGCATTCTTTTCCTTTTTAAGTCTTTTGATTTCACTTACAATTGAATTAATTTCCATTATAGTCTCCATTCTAAGTTTGAGTACAAAAATGTACTAAATATAAATAATAAGACTATCTAAGATAGTCTTACCAAAATCTTATCTACTATTAAAACTCTGCGCATTCTTTCTTGAACTTTCAATATGTTTTACAGTTGCTTCAAATGCCTTTTCTGCGTCTTTTTCAATAAAGCCTTCAAGAATAGCCTTATGTTCTTCTAAAGCATTTTTTGATCTGCCAGCACATTGTAGAGATTTATTTCTTGTTGTTTTTATAAATAGTTGGAAGTCTCTTAAAACTTGTTCCAAATAACGACTGTTAGTTGCCATATAAATAGTCTCATGGAATTTTGTATTAAGTTCAAAAATTTTATCTATATCACCTTTAAATGTATAAAACTCCATCAAATCGTAAATTTCTTTTAAATCCTCTACAATTGTATCATCCATTCTTTCAACAGCCCATCTAGCAGCTATACCTTCTATTGCAACTCGAATTGTATAGATATCATGAATATCTTGATTCGAAATACCTTTTACCACTACACCACGATTCGGAATATTGTCTACCAAACCATCTAACTCCAACTGCTTTAAGGCTTCTCTAACCGGTGTTCTACTAACACCTAGTTCCTCTGCAAGTTTAGCCTCTACAATTTTATCACCTGCTACATATTTATCATTGAGTATATCTTCTCTAATTTTATCAAAAATTAGTGATGTTAGTGATTTGTTTTCCTTCTTCTGATCGAACAGATCCAAAATTAATTCCTCCGGGTTACTGCAAATAGCATTATACCCCTACGGTAAAATACTGAGTTTAAATTGCAACTATATTTTAACTCACTTTCGTGTCTCTGTCAATTCAACTCTTGATTGATTTTTTCATAAATTGATTTGCCAGTAGTACAAGTAATAACATACTGACACCAATTACCAAATGAGCCAAATATATATCCGTTTTATCCAGTAATAAACCAAACAGAGGTGCACATAAAGCAATTATAATGGAATGAGAAAAACTTTGTATCGATAAGATAGTAGCCCTTTTATCAGATGGAATATGTTTATTGATATACTTTTGAAATACAGGCATTCTATAACCACGTGCAAATTGCTGTAGAAAGAGAAAAATGATACCAATTGGTAGTTTTGTAAATCCTAACATAATAAATGATATAACCAATAGAAGACATAAAGCCATCATGGATCTTGGTTTGGTTAAATTTATAAATTCTTGAGTATGTTTTGAAGCATATCCAGCTACAATATTGAAAAAGAAAAATATCAAACCAAAATAACGGGTTTTTATGCCTACAGATTGCATATATGGCTGAAAATAATTAAATCCAACCCTATAAAATAGCATAAATGTCACACTGAATAAGATGATTGAAAATACTTTTTTGTTTGAAAATGCAAATTTAAAACTTTCCCTTACCTGTAATATATAATTTTTAGAAACAGTTTTCTTATCTATTAAAGGTTCAACAAAAAAACAGGCAATAGATGCAGCTATAAACATAAAAATAACTGATATGAAAAATGGAAGTGACATATTAAATTCAAATAAGAAACCTGCTAATAAGGACCCAATTGCCTGAGCATAAAAGGCATAAGATCTTGCTTTTCCTTCTATTTGTGCATACCTATGTACCAAATCGTTATTTTTTAGCGAATCATATAGTATAGCTTGTTCAGTTCCAGATCTAAAAGTTATACCAATTGAAAATATTACTTCTGCTACAATCATATAAAAAAAGTTAGGCGCATAAACAAAAACAAGTAGACTGATTCCACATAATATACTGCCAATGACCAAACTATATTTTCTACTGAATCTGTCACTAACTGCACCTGTCGGTACTTCAAAAATTACAGTCGTAACCGATGCAACCGATGTTAATAAGAAAATCTCAAAAAATGACAGTCCTTTTGCCAAATAGAACAAGGTAATGATTGGTCCAAGTATTAATAGGTTATTGAATATAGAATATATTTTATAAGTTCGGATATTGTTAAGTTCATTTGAAGTAGTCATAATATCTCCTTTTTAATGTATTAAAAAAGAGTCTACTATAAGGGAGATTAAAAAGCAATAGAATTAGTTTAATTGTATATTCAAATCAATTTATTCTTAAAATATTGAAATACAAAAAAATAAAAACAGCCTAAGGATTTCCTTAAACTGCTTTTAGAACTAGCAACGTCTTACTTTCCCAGGGGGTTGCCCCCCAAGTATCATCAGCGCTAAGAAACTTAACTTCTGTGTTCGGGATGGGAACAGGTGTAGCCTTCTCGCTATAGTCACTAGATTTTTAGAGATATTCTCTAAAAATTGCATATATGAGTTTTGACAATGTAACGACTTGAGTAGTAATTGCTTACTACATATACATTAAAGTATATTGTGGTCAAGTCCTCGACCTATTAGTATCTATCACCTAAACATATTGCTACGCTTACAGCTTAGACCTA
>Ga0209379_10001950_pt1 | contig 12908 bp, 11 predicted proteins | sample tdDd001_FD_187124 | JGI IMG/M metagenome (GOLD analysis project Ga0209379, IMG submission 187124) | Marine sediment microbial communities from the Atlantic coast under amendment with organic carbon and nitrate - tdDd00.1 (SPAdes)... | ecosystem: Environmental > Aquatic > Marine > Coastal >...
TGTGATATGAACAAAACTAGCATGAATATGCTGATGACTCAATTTGTGCACAATTGGTTTTGTTTGCTTATTAATAACTGCTGTGCTATTTTTTAAATACAAACTCCATTGTTCAGTTTTCATCAAATCGTGATGTTCTACTGGGTGATCCGTTTCAATTAAAGGAAATTGATACATGTTTTCCCATATGTCTTTTCCTTCTCTTTTTACAATTGCAAATCGACCCGAGCAAGATAGGAACAAATAGTAAAAATATCGATTTTTCGTTTTAATTTGTTTGCTCTTTTTAGGCAATACTTCAATCATTTGATTCTTATGGGCAAAACAATTAGCAAGTAGTGGACAAGATTCGCACTTGGGCGATTTAGGAGTGCATTGTAAAGCTCCAAATTCTATTATTGCCTGATTGTAAATTTCAGGAGTTGCATTCCCCATGGTTTCTGTTGCCATTTGCTGAAAAAGTTTTTTTCCCTTTCCACTGTCAATAGGTGTTTCTATACCATATATACGAGACAAAACTCTAAATACATTACCATCTAAAACTGCATACGGTAAATTGTAAGCAAAGGATGAAATGGCGGCAGCAGTATAAGTTCCAATTCCTTTTAATGCAAGTATGTTATTATAGGAATCAGGAAATATTCCATCATATTCTTTCTGTATTGTTTTAGCAGCAAAATGTAAATTTCTTGCTCGTGAATAGTAACCAAGTCCTTGCCAGAGATTTAGAACTTCTTGTTCATCGGCAATAGCCAAATCTTTAACCGTTGGAAATTGACTTATAAAGCGATTATAATAATCTATTGTTGTTGAAACTCTTGTCTGTTGTAGCATGATTTCTGAGATCCATATTGAATACGGATCTTTGGTTCTACGCCATGGAAGATCTCTTTTATGTATAGAATACCAGTTTATGATTTGGTTATTAAGCATCTCGAAAAAAATTGAATGATATTTTTTTTTTCAAATTTGCGTAAAAATATTTGTTTTCGATTTCATTAATAACTGGAAATCTTATATATTTGCATTCTGATTTGAGGAAATGATGTTGTAAATAATTGATAATTAAAGATTTTTTAAGAGATGACTAAAGCAGATATTGTTAACGAGATTTCTAAAAACACAGGAATTGAGAAAATTACAGTACAAAAGACTGTTGAAGCTTTCATGGATACTATTAAGGGTTCATTGGTAAAAGGAAAGAATGTGTATTTGAGAGGTTTCGGGAGTTTTATCGTTAAGAAAAGAGCAGAGAAAACTGCAAGAAACATTTCTAAAAACACCACAATTATTATCCCTGAACACTTTATTCCGGCATTTAAGCCAGCTAAAACTTTTGTGAGTAAAGTGAAAACTAACGTAAAGTAGTTTTAAGATATTAATTAATTAAAATATTAAGTTATGCCTAGCGGAAAGAAAAGAAAAAGACATAAGATGGCTACGCACAAGCGTAAGAAAAGATTAAGAAAAAATCGTCATAAGAAGAAGAAATAGTTTTCTTAATTGCTTGTTTGTAAGAACGAAAATAAATAAACCTAAAGAACTTTTTAGTACTTTAGGTTTATCTATTTGTAAGAACTGATTACCTTTAATAAAAATAAGAAGAATTTATAGTGAGTAACGAGCTAGTAATTGATGTAAACCCTAATGAAATTGTAATTGCTCTATTAAGCAACCGACAGTTGGTTGAGTTAACTAGAGAGAAAAGTAATCTTCAGTTTGCGGTAGGAGACATATATTTGGGAAAAGTGAAAAAGATTATGCCTGGCTTAAATGCAGCATTTGTTGACGTTGGGTATGAAAAAGATGCTTTCCTTCATTATTTGGATCTAGGACATCAGTTCCGTTCTCTAAATAAATTTTTACAACAGGCACTTGCTCGTAAAGGGCGTAACTTGTCCATCTCTAAAATGAGATTGGAACAAGATATCGACAAGAATGGTAAAATTGCTGATGTAGTTAAATCAGGTCAATACCTACTTGTTCAAGTGGCTAAAGAACCAATTTCCACAAAAGGACCGAGACTTTGCTCGGAAATATCCATTGCTGGGCGTAATATCGTCCTGATGCCTTTCTCTGATAAGGTTTCTATTTCACAGAAAATTAAATCTACCGAAGAGAAGAATCGTTTGAAGCAATTACTTCAAAGTATCAAACCAAAAAATTACGGAATCATTGTGCGTACGGTTGCCGAAGGCAAACGTGTAGCAGAGTTAGATCAGGAATTGAGATCATTGGTTGAGAAATGGGAGGAAAGCTTTTTACACATTAGGGATATGAATCCTCCACAACTGGTGTTGGGGGAGATGGATAGAACGACTGCGATTTTGCGTGATATACTGAATTCTTCATTTGAGAATATCTACGTTAATGATGCAAGTGCAGCTAAATCTATAAAAAATTACATTGCTGGAATAGCTCCTGAAAAATCGAAAATTGTAAAGCATATCACTGGTGATGTGCCTATTTTTGATCAACTTGGAGTGGATAAACAAATAAAATCTTCTTTCGGAAAAACGGTTTCATTTAAGAATGGTGCTTACCTGATTATAGAGCATACAGAAGCTTTGCATGTTATTGATGTGAATAGTGGAAATCGCTCGAAAGCAGGAAACGATCAGGAAACAAATGCTGTTGAAGTGAATCTTGCTGCTGCAGATGAAATTGCTCGTCAACTTCGCTTGCGTGATATGGGTGGAATTATTGTTGTCGATTTTATTGATATGCATGCAGCTGAAAACCGTCAGAAGGTTTTCGAACGCATGAAAGAAATCATGAGTCAGGACAGAACCAAACACAATATCTTACCATTAAGTAAGTTTGGTTTGATGCAGATAACTCGCCAGAGAGTTCGCCCTGAAATGAATATTGAAATCCAGGAAACTTGTCCTACTTGTTTAGGATCAGGTAAAATTTCTCCTGTAGTATTGCTTACCGATCAGATAGAACAAAGACTTAAATTAGTAGTTGAGCAAAGTGATGAAAAGAAAATAACATTAAAAGTTCATCCTTTTGTTGCAGCCTATATTAATAAAGGATTTTGGAAAACTTTGCGTCGACAATGGCAATCTCAATTGGGAATTAAGCTAAATATTCTTGAAATTCCTTCATATGACCTCTTAGGGTACAAATTCTTCGATAAAAATAACAGCGAAATTAAGCTGTAAATTTCATGTATTGAGTTTGATGTATTGTGCAACTTCTTAAAAATATGTTAAGAGGTTGTTCTTGTTTTGTATGACTGCTATATAATGCTAATTTTGTGGGTGTTAAAAGCAACAAAACAAAACCTTATGAAACAAAAAATTCTTGCATTATTCCTGGGGATTTTCCTTACCGGTATTATTTCAAGTCAAGCACAAATTCTTGAAACCGTATCCTGGGATTTTTCAACTGAAAAAATTAGTGATACCGAAGTTGATTTGGTATTTAAAGCTACAATAGACAAGGAGTGGCATTTGTACTCCCAGCATTTTGAGGATGGTGGTCCAATTCGTCTTAGCTTTATTTTTAATGAATCGGCAAACTACGAGAGAGTAGGAGAAGTTGAAGAAATTACAAAAGCCAAAACTGAATACGATGATATCTTTGAAATGGATATTCAGTATTTCGATGGTGAGGCAATTCTAAAACAGCGAATTAAAGTTCTAAACGAGTCAGCTTTCACCGTTTCTGGTGAAATGGAATATCAAACTTGTAGAGAAGGAGAATGTGTTCTTTTTACTCCTGATTTTGATTTCAAAATTAACAAAGGGAAAGAAGCTGCAGTTGTTGCAGATAAACCAGTTAAGGAAAAAAGCAACCCTATGAAGAATCCTCATAAGGAGTATTCATCATTATGGGGATTGTTTTTTGGAGCCTTTGTATTTGGATTATTTGCCCTATTAACTCCATGTGTATTTCCAATGATTCCAATGACTGTATCATTTTTTATGAACAGCTCAGAGAATAGAGGTAAAGCAATTTTTAACGCTATTTTCTATGGTATATGCATTATTGGTATCTATACAATTATTGGTACAATAGTGTCAGTAACATTAGGTCCAAGTTTTGCTAATTGGTTAAGTACTCATTGGATTCCAAATATTATATTCTTTGTAATCTTTTTAATTTTTGCATTTTCATTCTTCGGAATGTTTGAGATTACGATGCCAAGTTGGGTGGTTAATAAATCTGTTGCCAATGAAGATAAAGGTGGATTGGCAGGATCCTTTTTCATGGCATTTACATTGGTTTTGGTCTCATTTTCATGTACTGGTCCTATCGTAGGATCTATCTTGGTTAAATCAGCAGGTGGTGAAGTATTGGAACCTATTATTGGTATGTTTGGATTCTCTTTGGCATTTGCTCTTCCATTTGCATTATTTGCAATATTCCCTTCGTGGTTGAATAGCTTACCTAAATCGGGTGGCTGGTTAAATTCTGTAAAGGTAATTTTAGGATTTTTAGAATTAGCTTTGGCATTGAAATTCTTAAGTATTGCGGATCAAGCTTACGGTTGGGGAATATTAGATCGTGAAATTTATTTGGGAATTTGGATTGTTATTTTCATCCTAATGGGATTCTACCTGTTAGGAAAGTTAAAATTCAGTCACGATAGTGAAGTAAAATACGTTTCTGTTCCTCGTTTAATGCTATCAATCGTTTCATTCTCTTTTGTAGTTTATATGGTTCCGGGAATGTTTGGTGCGCCACTAAAAGCAATATCAGGATATTTACCACCGCAAACAACGCAAGATTTTGATATCTCTGCAATTGTTCGCGATCAGTCAGGAGCTTCGTATAATACAAAAAATGATTTGTGTGAAGCACCTAAATATGCAGATAGATTGCATTTACCACACGGATTGAAAGGATATTTTGATTTTGAGCAGGGATTAGCTTGTGCTAAAGAACAAAACAAACCTGTATTTATCGATTTTACTGGTCACGGTTGTGTAAATTGTCGTGAGATGGAAGCTAATGTTTGGTCTGATGCTCGAGTGCAGAAAGTACTTCGCGAAGATTATGTGATTATTGCACTTTATGTGGATGATAAAGAGAAATTACCAGAGTCGGATTGGATAACATCTACCTATGATGGAAAAGTCAAGAAAACTTTAGGTAAAAAATATGCTGATTTTCAGATTACTCGTTTCGGTGTAAATGCTCAACCATATTACGTTTTAATGGATCAGGAGGAGAATAGTTTGGTTAATCCAAGAGCTTACGATTTAAATGCGGATGCATTTCTTGAGTTCCTTGAAAATGGGAAAAAAGAATTTGCAAAAAGATAAATAACAACTAAAACAATACCAACCGGAGCATTCAATGTTCCGGTTTTTTTGTGCCCGAAATTTAAAATGGATATAAAGAAAGAGAGGCTATTTTCTTAAAAAGAATGCCTACTTTTAAAAGTTTGCCTTTAGAAAAAATGGTAAGCCGCATTAATCTTTAAAAATAAAATAAAACGTATGGAAAAATACGATGTGATTATTGTCGGAGCCGGTCCAGCCGGTATTTTTTGTGCTTACGAATTAGTAAAAAGCAGAAGTGATTTAAAAATCCTTATCCTTGAAAAAGGTAGAGGTATGGATAAGAGGAATTGCCCGAAACACACCAATGGTGGAACTTGTGTACATTGCAAACCTTGCAGTATTACTACAGGTTGGGCAGGAGCAGGAGCTTTTTCAGATGGAAAATTGTCCTTGTCGCATGAAGTAGGTGGTACTTTGCCAGAGTATTTAGGAGTTGAGGAAACCATTGAATTGATTCGTTATACCGATGATATTTATTTGGAGTTTGGAGCTGCTACGGATATTCATGGCGAAAAGTTAACGCCTGAAATGGAAACCATCCGCCGTAAGGCAATCGAATCCAATTTGAAATTGGTTCATTGTCCAGTTCGTCATTTGGGTACTGAAAAGGCTCAGGATCTGTATCGAAAGTTGTACGATTACGTGATTGACAAAGGAGTGGATGTTCGATTTAATTGTGCTGTTGAAAGTCTTATTTTGGATGGAGATACCATTAAGGGAGTGAAGAACGGTAAAGGAACTTACTATGGTGATTTGGTAATGGTTTCAGTTGGTCGTGATGGTGCAGATTGGTTGATGAAGGAGTGTAGTAAGGAGAGCATATCTACCGAAGTAGGAGTGGTTGATATAGGGGTTCGTGTGGAGTGTAGAAATGAAATCATGCAAGATATCAATGACAATTTCTATGAAGCAAAATTGATTCATTATACCCAAACTTTCGACGATAAGGTTCGAACGTTTTGTAGTAATCCTGGTGGTTTTGTATCATCTGAGTATTATGATGATAACCTTGCGGTAGTGAATGGACATAGCTTTAAAGATTTAAAAAGTGACAATACCAATTTTGCACTTTTGGTATCTCAGAAATTTACTGAACCATTTAGAGCACCAATTGAGTATGGAAAGCACATTGCAAGATTGGCAAACATGCTAACCAACAATCAGATTTTGGTGCAGCGATTTGGAGATTTGGTACGTGGAAGAAGAACCACATCGAAAAGATTGTATCGTAACAATATCATTCCTACTTTAAAGGATGCAGTTCCAGGTGATTTGAGCTTGGTATTGCCTCACCGAATTTTAAAAGATATTGAGGAAATGATTTACGCTTTGGATAAGGTTACGCCTGGTTTGGCATCGGACGAGACCTTGCTATATGGTGTTGAAGTAAAATTCTACAGCAATATCACGAAAGTGGATGAGAGTTTCCAATCTACTTCGGTAAAGAATCTTTATTTAGGAGGCGATGGTGCCGGTATAACACGAGGATTAATGCAAGCTTCGGTAAATGGAGTTGTAATTGCAAGAGAGTTGCTAAAACAGCTTTAAAATAATTCAGATGGTCGGTTATTTTAATCGACCATTTTTATTTTCTTCAGGCATATTTGTAGGCAAATAAAAGCTAAACTTACTGCCTTTTCCTATTTCACTTTCTACATAAACCCAGCCATCTAGTCTTTTTACAATGCGCTGAACAATGGACAATCCTAAACCATTGCCTTTAACTATGCCTTCACCCATTTTCTGAGGATCTGAGAAAATGAATTTTATTTGATATTCGTTTAATCCTTTGCCATTGTCTTTTATCCAAAACTTATTGTAACCATTGTCTTTTTGGGTGCTTCCAATTTCAATTTTTGGTGGATTTCCCCCATATCGAATTGCATTTCGAATGTAATTGTACCAGACCTCTTCAATTAAAGGTGCACAACCATATGAAGAATCAAGTTGAGGAGAAATTTTTATTTCGATATTTTTCCTTTCGGAAGGATTGATTCGTTGAATGGCTTCATCAACAATCTGGTTCATATTTAGTTCAGAGATTTCAATATCTTCTTTTTTCCGGTTGGCATAAAACAGAATTTCCTGAATAATATTGCTCATTTTAGTGCCATTGGCAACAATCAATTCGGTGATGTAATTTCTTTTTTCTTCAGTCAGATTATTTTTGTTTAGCAAAATTTGTCCAAATCCAATAATGCTGTTTAATTGTGATTGTAAATCATGAGCTACCGTGTGGGCATAAGCATCCAATTCAAGATTTCGTTGTTGCAGTTCATTTTCAATTTTTACTCTGGCTGATATATCAGTAATAAATGCCATGCCAAACAACTGATTGCCAGAATTGATAAAACTTAAACTTATTTCTACAGGAAATTCTTCGCCACTTTTTTTTCTGGCTAATAGTTTTGAATTCTCATCGCCCATTGAGCGATTCTTAGGATTAGTGAAGTAGGATTTAATATGATTTCCATGATTATTCTTAAAACGATTGGGAATTAGAATATCAATAAATTGACCCACCATTTCTTTTTCTTCAAATTCGAATAACTGAAGGGCTTTTGAGTTGACAAATACAATTTGACCTTGTTTATTAATAAAAACAACGCCTTCCGAAATCGACTTTAGTAGTGTCTGTACCGAAATATTATTTTGAATAACCTCAGAAAAATCCATCATACTTTATCCAATTGGTAGCCTATTCTCATAAAAAAGTGAAAGTAAGATACTAAAAACAAATCTTTTCCCAACTTTGATTGATGGATTGTAATTTTGAATTGACTTAAATACGATATTTTCGTTTTTTATTGTTTTTTGAGGACTTCTTCGGTAAGTAATATAAACTCACGTCCCTCTTCCTGATTTACCAGTTTAAAGAAACTGCAATTGATGCAAGAGAGTAATTTGTCTTCCAAACCACCTTGTATTTTATGATCGCACAAGGTTCCTTCAACAGTCCAGCAGTATCTTCCAGCGTACGTTCCACCGTTTATGCCAGTGTTTTGTTTTAATGTACTTGCTGGGCAAATTCCTAATTCATTAGTGTTTACTCCTCCAGGCTCTCTACCACAATTAAAATATTCCCAACAGTTCTGCTCTTTCATCTTCACAATTTTCTTCATCCAAAAATAGGCTATTCTTTAAATAATCAGAAAATCATTTGTCGAATAGCCTATTATCATTGCCTAATCTGTAGTTATGCCTGATTGGGATTTAATTCCCACATTTCTTTGATTTTATTGTCGGAGTACAACTCAAGTTTTAAAAGCTCAACGTACGGATTACCCGATAATTGTAAAAGCTGGGCAAAAGCTGGCTCTGTTTTTAATCCATCTTTTTTTAGTTGAATTACTTGTTGTTTAAATTCCTCTCCCAATAGTTTCAACACTCTATCCTCTATCAGCATATGGCGATAAGAGTTTTGTGAGATAACCGGGAAAAGAGAACCATATATCTCGATATCGAAATTTTGGAATTTAAATCGGGCAACCACTACCCAATAGCCATCCTTTTCTTTTTGCTCAATTGTAAATCCTTTTTGCTTTCCAAACAGAGATTCAACTCTTGACTCAAATCGATCTGCATCCATATAGTAGCAAACAATATCCAAATCGCTCGAATCTATCGCAATATCAATAGGAATAGTTCCGGTAAGAGTAGGATTGTATTCATGAAGTGAATCGAATATATGCAGTTTGTTTAAGCACTTGTATGCCTCTAACTGGGTAGGAGTCCCATTTTTTAGATAGGAGAAATCTCTCCAGTTCATGTTAATGGCATTAAAATGTTTTTTTAGGATTGTTTTAGCTTCGTCGAGCGTACTGTATTTGAAACATTTCAACTGAGCACACCCACGAATCATAGCCGAAACATTTTTTCCAAATTCGGTTCTATACAAACAAACAATTGGCTTTTTCATTTCAACAGCGCGACCAATTTCATAGCCAACTCCCAGTGATGTAGTGGTAACTTCGGCAACGACCACATCCGATTCTTCCAGCCACTCCACGTCACGGTTATGAATTTCTTCGTCGTTTAAACTGCTATCCTGTATTTTATTTCCGATATGTTCGGTTAGTACAGTACCATATTGTTTTAAATCTGTAATGATTTCCTGATAAAGTTCAGCATCTTGCTGTCCTCCTCGTATCGATCCTGAGAAATATATTTTCATAGAGAGTGGTGTTTAGACCCCCGTGACCTTCCGATTTTTTTGGAAATGTTCTAAAGGGGATTGTGTTCTTTTTCTAAGATAATTGAAATCTGCTTTTATTCCAATACTGATAATAGCTTTAAGTTCAATTTTTACTACTTGTTGCTTGATATTTGGTATTGAATTTAATTCAATCTCTGTTTTACATTTGCAGGTATCAGTTTTTGAAGTCCTTTGGCCTGTGGAGAATTGATATCTATATATTTCCAGTTATCCGTTTTTTTATCGGCAACAGCCACCATCGATCGGTGTGCCTGTATGGTAAACGAATTGCTTTCTTCGTTGTACTTTACGTTCTCTTTTCCGAATTCCGCTTCGAATTTTGGCTGTACCAAACTACTGCCCTGGCTCATTAAACCCGAAAGTTTTACCTTAACCACACCATAGTAGTATATCTTGCAATATTTTTCTTTGCCCGATTCCACAACATCCGAAATTTTATCGATGGATTTAAAATCGGTGGTCATTTTCACGCCCATATTGTCCATTCCTTGCATTATCATTACCATATTGTCTTTGCTCATCATCTCAAAAACACGAGGATACATCATTTCGGTAACCACATTCCACTGTTTGTTGTTAAAAGCGGTGGTATAGCTAATTAAGTCTTTCTCGAAATGTTGTTTCAATTTTTTTTGAGCGAATGCCGGGCTTATGCTAAAACATACAAGTAATAATATTGCTAATTTTTTCATGTTGTCAATTTTTGTTTCGGTTGAATATAGCAAAAAGCATGCGATCCTTGACTTTAAAAGATGTTAAAAGTTCTCATTTGTGAGATCGTATAGGTTTTCCGTACGCCTTGGTGATAGTTCCGTAACACAGGCTTATCCTTCCGTGACAGCCAAAATAGTTTCCGTGACACGAAATAGGCTTTCCGTGACACGAGATGAGACTTCCGTAACAGCAAAGAGTAGCTTCCCTTTGTGAAACTCTGAACGGAATACCAGCAAGCTGTAACGGAACGGGAAAAATTGTGTACGGAAGATAAAACCATTGTTACGGATCAGATCAAGTCAGTTACGGAACAAGTACCACAGTGTTCAAATAAAATAAGGGGCTATTCAAGAGTCTGTTCATTAAAGTGTGTCAATAGTTAAATTTTCTGAACAAGCTGGTTTAAAATATCATTTACAATGCTTTGTTAAAGGCTTATTGTTTTGTAGATTCAATGACAAAACTAAATATACTAAGGTTGGGATATATTGTTAAAAATTAATTTAGATGAAAAAGATGCGATTAATATTCTTACTGATGTTTTGTACAGCAAGTTGTTCATTAATACTGAATGATAGCAAATTATCTGATTCTGATCTGGATTATATACAAAAACTAGGATTGCTAAATGACAATGAAAAATTACTTTTATTCTCGACTTCTATGAATATTAAGACTAGTGGAAATTTAATCACTGATTATAGAATTGCGTCATACTGGGTTGACAAGGATGAGAGTAAATCATATAAGGAATTTGCCTATTATTCTGATATTGTAAATATTGAATCGGTTGATAACACACAGGCATGGACGTATAGTTCTTACCTTTTAATAACCAGGAAGGATAATTCAACTTTCAAATTATATATTGATGGTGATAAAGAAAAATATCGTTCATTCATAAAAGTAGCAAATGCAAAATGGGGAGAGAATAAATGATTAAGAAAATTATAGATATTCTGATTGTTGTATTTTGGACAATTGCATCAATAGTATGGATCATTACAATTGTTACAGATCTTGTAATTACAAATGAATTGATAAGAAATATATGTGCTGTTGCAACATTTTTAGGAGTTATCTACGCAATATTGCATTTTCTTTCATTTAAAAAGCCAAAGAATTATATAGGTATAGTGACAGTTGCTGCTGTTTTATTAACTGGGATTATAACAGAATTATTTGATCGGACTGGAGAGTGGAAAACGCAAACAGTACTTTATGAAAATGGACATTTTGAGTTTAAAACAATTGAATTTCAAATGCAAGATAAAGGTGAATTGGATTATAATCGGAGAATTGTTGAAGTAACAAAATTAACGAGTTTCTTAAAAATAATAGAATAGGTGGATACTTCAAAAACTGAATTACCTTGGATTAAGGTAAACAAAGATATAAATGAATTAGAACTGAAATATTAAAAATATGTGTGTCAAAAATAATAGGAGATATAGCTTTAAATAAAGGCTTTTAGACTGCTACCAATTCTTGTGACTTGATAAGAATTGATGAAGCAAATTGATTATTTTTATCAACTAACAAATATTTTTTAAAAACCTCAATCATGAAATTAGCCATCAAATTGTTAGGAGTCCTGATTTTTCTTTTAGGTATTTTATTGCTGGTTCAACCTGAAATTATTTTTGGGTGGATGGAAGACCATAAGGAAAGCAGTTGGTTGTATGTTTCTGCAATTGTCGTTAGGATCGTATTTGGAGTTTTGCTGATAATAGCTGCTTTAATTTTTCTCTTTATCGGTAAAGAAAGCTTTCAAGATTTCTTATCCTCAATAATTCCGCATCTAAAATCTTACGATATCATGATTGGCGTTATCGCAATGTTGTTAGGCTGTTTCCTTTTTTATACATTTTTGGGAAATAGGGATTTAAAGAAAGAATAGAACCACGAATAAAAAAATCGAATAATAAATTAACCCAATATGAAACCCACAAAATTTACATTTTTAATTGCACTGGTAGCGCTTTTATGCTCAAGTTGTGTTAAGAGCAAGATAGATTATACCAAACAAATTCAAACGGAATTGGACCATGAAATAAGCGAAAACAATCCCGGTATTCTGGTCAATATTAATTCGGTAGACAAAGATTTTGTTTGGAATGGAGCATCAGGTGTATCCGATAAGGAGGAAAAATCGGAATTAAATCCCGATCAGACATTCAGAATTGCTAGTGTAACCAAAACCTTTGTAGCAGCAACCATTCTGCGTTTGTGGGAGGATGGGAAATTGAGTTTGGATGATCCAATAGCAAAGTATGTTTCGGAACAGCATATTGACATTCTTAAGCTAGGAGGATATAAGGTGGATCAGATTTTAATCAGGCATTTGTTGACTCATTCGAGTGGTCTTGCCGAGCATACCCAATCGCATAAGTTTTCGATCGAATTCATGAACACAAGACACGTATGGACGCGAACCGAGACGATTACCGATTTGATTACTTACGCTACACCAGTTGGAGAAGTAGGCAAGCAATTTAGTTATTCGGATACCGGATACATTTTACTTGGTGAAATAATAGAACGCATTACAGGGAAATCGATGGGTGATGCCATAATGGAACAATTAAACCTGAAAGCTTTGGGTTTGAATGATACCTATATGGAAGATTTTGAGGGTGATTTTTCAGGAAGAAGGGTTCATCAGTATCATGAGAATGCAG
>Ga0209379_10001951_pt1 | contig 12906 bp, 9 predicted proteins | sample tdDd001_FD_187124 | JGI IMG/M metagenome (GOLD analysis project Ga0209379, IMG submission 187124) | Marine sediment microbial communities from the Atlantic coast under amendment with organic carbon and nitrate - tdDd00.1 (SPAdes)... | ecosystem: Environmental > Aquatic > Marine > Coastal >...
CGGGCAACTTGAGCGCAACCACCATGGAGCCAAAACCGACCACAGCCATGGCCAGCGCTGTTTCTCTGTCTCCGCCTTCCAGAACCTGGTTGATATACACCACGGTATTTACAATCACCATGGCACTGGCACCTGCAGCGGCAAGATACGCTACCCACAAGGCTCTGAGTCTCGGTGTCTCCAAATAGGACTGGATACCAAATTTTAGGTTATTCCATACGCCCCTGCCGTGGTCGACAGGCATCACCGCAGGCAGGGTGCAGCTAATGATTAGCACACCAGACAGAATAAAAGTCAGCGCATCAAGAATAAACAGATCGCGAAAGCCGATCAGCAACAGCAACATCGCAGTCAGCAACGGACTGATGATCTGTTCCAAATCATACGCCATTCGGCTGTAGGACAAGGCTCGAACATACTGATCCCGGTCTGGTAAAATTTGCGGTAACGTAGACTGAAACAACGGGGTAAAACCTGCCGAGCACGCATTAATCACAAAGACCAAGACATAAATCTGCCAGCTTTGGGTGACAAACGGCAGACAGAGGATCAATCCTGCACGGATAATATCCAACGCAAACATGAACTGCTTTCGCGGCAGTTTGTGGGCAACAGCGCCAAAAACCGGCGCCAGACCGACATAGGCGATCATCTTCAGCGCAAATGCGGTTCCCAGCACGGCGCTGGCATCTTCGGCCTCCAGCTCCCAGGCCAGCAAAGCCAGCGTCAACGAACTGATCCCAGTACCGATCAGCGAAATAATCTGGGCACTGAGCAACTTCAGATAGGTGGTATTTTTCCGCATCGGTAGCGTTGTCGTGATCGTTTCAGTTGCCATACTCATTGCCTATCGATGGTCGTTACTTCACTTAACCCGCCGCGGTACTTGTTATCGGTTTACTTACATACCTGCAGCCAACCTCAGAGCAGCAAGATCTCCAATATAGGGCTGAGGGTCGTTTTTATTGTCGCTGATATATTGATGCTTCTCCGGTCCCTTGCCACACAGCAACAACACGTCATCAGGCATCAGACAAGAAACGGCACGCTCGATAACGCACTGGCGATCAGGATTCGTACTGCTGTTGCCTATTACCAGCTTGCTCCCCATTGCTGCAAACAAAGTATCCTGGCAAACTCCCAACGGATTGTCGGTCGTAAAGAAGACGTGGTCCGAGTGCGAGCTGCACAACTCGCCTATGGCTGCCGCATCCGCCAAGCGGTCTCCCGTTACTCCAATTACGGTATAAACCCGCCCCTGACTGTGGCGTCGCACATTATCCAAAAGGTTAAGCAAACTATCGTAATTATGGGCATAGTCTATGATTGCCGTGGCACCATTTTTCAATGGATAGACCTCACTGCGTCCGGGGGCATGCTCCATAGTAGCCAGCATCTCTACTGCTGCTGACATCTCAATGTCCATTGCCGTCAGCATTGCCAATACTGCAAGAGAATTTTCGATATTGAACGTAAATGGCAGGGAGGTACCAACCGAAAACTGCTGCTCTTGATAGCTAAGCGAAAACTGCCCGCCATGACAGGATGAAGCGATGTCAGAGGCGAATAGATCTGCTCCGGGATCTTGCATACTTAAGGTGACAACCCGGGCCTTGCTTCGACAGCGTTCGATCATCGCCAGCGCCAATTCATCGTCAAGGTTGACTATCGCCACACCGCCGGGCTTAAGCCGGTCAATCAACCTCAACTTAGCCTGAATATAGTCATCGCGACTTCGGTGATAATCAAGATGATCACTGCCGATGTTGGTGATGACCACCACATCGAAATCCACAATGCTCACTCTGTCTTGTGACAGTGCATGGCTGCTGACTTCCATCACATTGTGAGTCACGCCCGATTGCTCCATGGCATGAAACAGGTTCAGCAGGCTGATCGCATCCGGTGTGGTATTGTCCAGCTCAACCTGTTCATCACTGAACTGGCAGCCCAGCGTACCAGTATAGGCTGACTTAAAATGACGGTTTAACAAGGCATTAAGGCAATAGGCCACCGTGGTTTTACCGTTTGTCCCCGTGACACCAATTTGCACCAGCTTATCCTGCGGGTACTGGTAATACTGGTTAATCAAACTAACACTGCTACTAAAGCTGGGCGTCAATAGACAAGGAATATCGATATCGAGCGGTTTATTGGCAATCACACCAACAGCGCCTTTCTGGATCGCTTCATCGACTGATTGATGGCTGTCCCAGTTCGGCCCCTGGCGACAAACAAACACATCACCCGGAATAATTTTCTGACTATTGCTCTGAAAACGAATCGCACCGAGCTGGCGCAGTTCGTTAAGATTTACTGTGTGGCATTTTTTCATCGTTATGTCTGTCGCTTAAAGTAAGGGCAATCAGTCATCTTACGCAACAATGTATAAATTCATCATTTCATGACGACTGTGTTGTTATTGTAAGAATTATTTGGCCATCAATGTAATCGAACAGATTGATTAAAGTTATGCGCGGTATCAATTAGAGGGGAGTCGTACTCAAACGACTTCGTGCACTGACTATGCCGTAATACTAACGGCTTCCGGATACGCTAGCGTGCCTGTCTACCAACCACGCCACCAGTACCAGATATATGCTGGCCAGGAAGATTTGGCCGATACGAGTATAGAAGCTAACATCAATCTCTTTGCCGCCACCTGAGATCACCGAGCCGAACACCACCAGCATGGCTGAGAAGATACCGGCATAAACCGGGGCTTTATGCGGTTCAAGGTAGAGCTTTTGTGCAAACAGCCAAGCAAACAATGTCATCATAGCCAGCAAGAACGGGAACCAGGGAGCCACAACCAACAGCTCATAGGCAATTACCGCCAATATCCCTCCCACCATATTAGTCAGCAGAAGAAAAATGCTCAGCTTGATACTGCCCGGGCTCGTAAGCTGTAGTGACAATATTCCTATAAATGCCAATGTCAGCAAAGCGCCGCTGGCCTGAAAATAATAGAAATACACTATAACCGGAAAACTGATCGCCAACGCCTTCAGTGCATTGCCAACACGCAGGGGCTCAGACAGGGAGACATCACGACGTTGAGCCGAGGACCCATCCGGCTCAATAATCGGCTCAGGCAGGATCTGGTGCATCAACCAAAAAATAACCACCGCCCCGATACCAGATACCATCAACCCCTTACCCAGCAGCAGCGCCGCAGCTGGGTGGATGATCCCCATATAGGGCACCAGCAAAACAGCAATCATCAGGATCATGGCAAAAAAGTTCCAGCGTGGATCCTGAAACAAGTAATAAGCCCAGAACATCAGCAGCCCGATCAACAACAGCAGGATGAGCGGATACTGCGTTACACCGTGACTTACCACCAGCGCAATCAACACCGTAACCACCATTGCCAGAAAAAGTTCGTCAAACGTCCCCCGGCTTGGTGCAGGCCTGTCGACAAAGAACTTTGCCACAAATACCGGCATTATATAGGCCAGCGTCCAGTCAATACTGTATGCCAGCGCTATCGCCAACACGACACCGAGGGTATATCTCAGAGTACGGCGACCAAAGAAACAGGGCAGCGTCTTGGTTGTTGCATCACAATTAGCGGACATAAGACATCCAGCTGATCAGGCGGATCCACATTTTGCCAAAGATATTCATTACTGAATCTCCGTCGGTATACACCATGACATCCGCCTGACCGCCAACCCGCAACAGGCCGCCTGGCCGATTGTCCTCAAAGCGGATCACCACCGGAAACCGCTGGCTCTGCCGCAGCCACCCAGACTGGTTGGCAACAGTTGCCAGCTGCCCGGAAGCCTGAGATTGTTCCCAATTGACGCCGTAATCCATACTGGCAACCCTTCCCCGGAAAACCTCTCCAGGCGCATTATCGAGGGCTAACTCTACCAAATCGCCAACGCGGATATTGCCCAGACTGTTCTCGCGATAATAAGCCTCTACCCAACTGTCTTCACCAGAAACAAAAGTCAGCAATGGCTGGCCTTTGTTAGCATAAAAACCCTCATCAAGGCGAAAGTTCGAGACCCCACCCATTGCCGGGGCTCGAATAACTGTACGCTCTAGGTCAAGTTGCGCTTTCTGCAGGGCCAGCAATGCCACCTGCATCTCGGTATTGTCCTCACCGACCTTACCCAATTGCTTTTTGGCCTGTACCAATCCTGCCCGGGCCGTTTCTACCTGCGCCCTGGCATGAGCAACGGCGGCGCGGGTTTTATCAGCATCAGCCTGAGTGACAATGCCTTTATCGGCCATCGCCAGTACACGGCCTGCCTGACGTCGAATATTTTCCTGATTGACTAGCGCATCAGACAGCTTGACCTGTGCAGCTTCCACCGATGCAGTCTGTACGCCAATCTGCTTCCCGGCCTCCTCCAGCCCCTGCTCGGCTTTCCTTAACGCTATCTGATAATCCGTCGGATCAATCTGGAGCAAGGGGTCACCGGTCTGTACCAAATCATTAGGAGCGACATTTACCTTAGTCACTTCACCCGAAACCAAAGGAGCCAACGGGATCACATTAGCCCGTACCCGCGCCATATCAGTATTAGGAATAACCCTATCTGCAACTAGGTAGAAGGCAAACAACCCGATACAGATCAGCAGCACTAACAAGGTGACAGAGCGGGGGCTCAGTGTTCGCCCCGCGGCCTGCTCCTGATAGCTATGATTATCCTGTTCGGCTTGCTCGGCAACTGGAGAAGATTTTGATTCTTGTTGTTTCAGTTCCGGTTCTCTTTGGCTCATTCCGACCTCATCAGCTTCACTGCTCATTGCAAGCAATAAAATGTATGCCGCAATCCTATCTGGTGACGAGCCTTCTTTTTTATCATTTCACGCCACAAAGAAAAGTAAATCAAACAACCCCAATGGCGTAAAATGATAAATACCGCACCGATCATTTTTTATACTTCTTCTCGTTCAACAAACAAACCAACATCACAGCGAGAAATTAAGATGAAAAGCATCTGGGCCAAAATAAAACAGTTCCTGCTTACTCCCTACGGCAAAGCTTATCTGGTCTTTATCACCCTTACCAAACTCTACCTGGTGTACAAATGGGCACTGGACTATGTCAGAAAATTTGGTGGCGAGCTGTTTGAAATGATTGGCGCATCGGTCTCAATGGGAGAAAACGCCAGCGTGGTAAGTTTTACTGCTATCTGCGGTTACTACACAATCGAAGCCATTATTAGCATCTTTCGCAGCTCCCCTAAAAAAGTGCAACAAGCCACCCAAGCCTGAACACATAACTGAAAAAATCCCCCTATACTGCAGGGATGCAGTCCGCTAACCGGTATAAAACTTGATAGCTTTGATATAATACTCCGGACTTAGCCACACCCGCGGAGCAAAAGGAATGACCCAAGGCCAACTGGTCCCGCTGATCAAAACTGCCCATGCCGCTACCCTGATTGAAATGCTCAAACATTTCGAGGCAGATATCTACCCGCTCCTCAAAACAGCGGGACTGCCCGAAGATATCCTCCAGACACACCATGAATTTGTTCCTGAAACCCCAATCAAACATCTGCTGGCCATGATGGCCGAAAAGGCCGATCCGGATCATTATGGTGATTTGCTCCGTACTGCTATTCGCGAGTACTTTATTCCCAAAATGCTCAGGCACTTACACAGCCCGAAAACAATTGGCGAGGCCATAGAGCAATTGCAAACCGCAGTGCAGCACGACTCCCCAACCGCCAAAGTCAGTCTCGAATATTTCAACGGCACGCCGTGGTTCTGCCGCCACAAGCAAAAAGAGCTATCAGACGGCTTCCTATGGGCAGAGGTTTTTGCCATTCTGTTCCTTATTGAATTCATCCGCTTTGCCAGCAAAACCCAATGGCTACCGAACTGTATTGCCGTGCAATCTCCCAGTGCCGACAAGCTGGCTGGTATGCTGAACAGCCCTCAAACCGTGCTCTATGCCAACCGCAGCCTGGCCGCCGTCGAACTTTCTAATGACATGCTGGCAATGCCCTTCAATCTACCTGTCAGCTTCACTTCGCCCGACAAGTTGGATAATCGCCCAAAGCCTCTGAGCTATGTGGAAACCATCTATCTGGCCCTTGCTCCTTACCTGTCGCGGCAAACCCTGTCTATCCAGCAGGCTGCCGCTTTGCTGAACACCAGCCCCCGTACCCTACAGCGCCGCCTGTCTGCGGAAAACACCAGCTTCAAGAACATAAGGGAAAACATTATGCTGGCAACCGCCTGCCAGCTGATGGAAAACCGACATTACTCACTAACCGATATCGCATCCGAGCTAGGCTATGCCGATATCGCCCACTTCTCGCGGGCATTCAAAAAGCTGACAGGCTTTCCGCCCAAGGATTACCGCAAGCGTTTCCGGACCTAACTGCAACGACAAAAAAAACCGCCTCACGAGAGGCGGTTTCAAATCAGGCAAAACGTTTTGATTACAGGGTGCGGATATCTTTGAAGAGTTCCCCGCCTTTCATCACAACCTTGATATTGTCCGGGTTGGCAAGAATATCCAAATCCTCAACCGGGTTACCGCTGACAAAGAGCATATCGGCAAACGCCCCTTCACGGATCACACCGATATCGCCCTCCGGATACGAGTCCAGCAATCCGGACATTTTCAGCAACTCACCGGCATCCGAGGTCGCCTGCTTGATACCGCGGAACGAGCCGAAGTATTTCTTCCGCGCAGAGAACTCTGCGTTTTGTTTGGCATGAACCTCTGGTGTCCCGACCAAATCGGTACCGAACGCACATTTCAGGCCGTATTTCTCGACCAGCTCAGCCTGCTTGAGCAAGCCCCTTCCGACCCGTTCGGTCTTCCGGTAGAGGATTTCGCTATCAAGCGGGATCATCCGGTTGGCAATCAGCTCGGCTGTCGCATATTGCGGAACAATCCAGACTTCCTTGTCCAAGCACATCCGTGCTATCTCATCATCCATAAAAGTGGCATGCTCAAGGGACTTCACCCCCTCTTCCACCGCAATCTTCATCGCAGGGCCGGCATGAATATGGCTGCAAACATACGATCCGTAATTGGTCACGGTTTCTACAATCGCCCGTAGCTCTTCCCGGGTATATTGGATCGTATCAAGCGGATCAAACAGCGATGATGCCCCGCCGCCGCCAAACACCTTTATGTGAGAGGCCCCCATGAAGATTTGGTCACGGGTTCGCTTCAGGCACTCCGGTACGCCGTCAGCCAGTATCAGATGCCCCTGACGCATGAAGCTCGAGTCCTCCAGATTCTGGTTGAAATTGGAACGCTGGGTCCGGCTTTGCCTATAGTCGGCATGACCACAGGTTTGTGAAATCGCACCATAGCTCGGGTAAATCCGCGGACCAGGCACAAAATGATTGTCGATACTCTGCTTCAGACCATAGCAGTTACTGCCGACATCTCGGACCGTGGTAAAACCCCGTTCCAGCATCTGGCGGGCAATCACCGTCGAGCGTACCGCTACCTCTTCCGAGGTCATGTTATCCATGGCCTTGAAGGTATCCGAAAAAGAGATGTGAGTATGAGCATCAATCAAACCCGGGATCACCGTATAGCCTGCCGCGTCAATCACCTGGTCATATTCCGCCCCAGAATGTTGCTGACAGGCAATCTCAGTGACAACCCCATCTTCGACACTGATAAAACACCCCGGTTTTACCACCTCATTAATCCCGTCAAACAGTGAAACATTCTTTACTAGCACTTTCATAATCTATCTCCTGTCAATACTTGTTCAGGCAATCTGCCGGGTTACTCACACTGTGCAGTCGCTTCGCCTAGCTGGCACGCTTCCAGTTCGATATGGTAGATTTCGATGATTTTCTCCGCCGTGGCGTCAATATCCTCTGCCGTGGTATGGCAGTTCAGGACAGAGAAAAGCATGGTCTTTAGCCCCTTGTAGCCCGACGTTGACGGGTAGCAGAAGCCATCTTGCTGCAACTGGTGAACAACTCGCTCGGTCAGGTGGTTTCGGAACTCGTCGCCACCGATACCGAACTGCGCCGAAAATCGGTTGGACACTACATCATTGAGAATGGTGATCCCGTCGACATGGCGCAGCCTGTCAGCCATTCTCTGTGCCAACACACAACAATTGTCGAGGTGCGCCTGAATACCCTCTTTGCCCAGCGCCTTGATAGCGGCATAGACAGGCACACCACGGGCCCGGCGCGATGCCGAAATTCCAAAGTTGATCGCATTGCGATCCGGCTTGGCAATCGCATCTGTCAGGTAGTCACCCATGCTGTTGCCCCCCATGGCTGTTGCCAGCAAGGTGGCATCACGGACAATCACCATCCCGCTGTCATAGGGCATGTTGAACCATTTGTGACCGTCGGTATCCCACGAATCCGCTTTCTCAATCCCTTTGAGCAGGTGCTTCTGGTTATCGCTCACGGCAGACCAAAGGCCAATCGCTCCGTCGACATGCAGCCAGGCATTAGGGTGAGCCTGGACATGAGCTGCAATCTCCTCGAACGGATCAAATGCTCCGGAATCAATACAACCAGCCTGGGCGCAAACCAGTGTCGGGCCATCGCATCGGTCCAAGATCGCCGGCAGGTGGTCAGGAATAATTCTCAAGTTGTTGTCGGTAGGAATGGTCTTGATATCGTTCACACCGATACCGATCATCGAGAGCGCACGCTTAATGGTTGAGTGGATCTGATCACTCACCACAACATGAATACGCGGCGCGTTATACAGGCCCTGAGTCGCCACATCCCATCCGGCCTTTTGCAGCAGGCTGTTACGGGCTGTGATCAGTGCGGTATAGATAGCTTCTTGAGCTCCGGAGGTAAAGCCGACTCCGGCGGTATCTGGCAGGCCGAGCAACTCCAGCATCCACTCGGCAGCAGTTTCTTCAACAACCGATGTGCCCGGGCTGGAAACATAATACGGTACATTCTGATCCCAGGCGCTTACCAGCCAGTCTGCAGCCAGAGCAACCGGGAAGGAACCACCGATGGCATAGCCGAAATAACGAGGGCCGCCCGATCCAATCAGGCCGCTTTCAACATTGGTCACCAGCTCATCCAACACCTGTTCCGGATTGCTCGGTTTCTGCGGCAGGCTTCCACCGATCTTTCGGCGCAGCGATTGAGAAGTGACCTGCTTATCAATAGGCCTTTCCGGCAAAGATTCCAGATAATCAACGGCATGGGAAAGTGAGCGGTTCAGCAGCTTGCTGTACTGGTTAAACTGATGAGACATGGCGTACCTCTTTGGTTAATGACTGTGTCTAGTGCCATAAATTAAAGGTTTCGCCATGCTTTATTTATCATTTCACGCCATCTGAATACAAAGTACTCTGATTTATCCATGTCGCAAATTGGTAAAAACAGTAACACCCGCACCAGTACAGTGGAGACAAAACCAATCGGAGAATAAACCATGAAACGATTATCGCTATTAGCCGCCGTCTCTATAACATTATTCAGTACCCTACCAGCCCACGCAGAGATCTTTAGCAATGCCGCCAAGCTCGGCGCAAATGCCGGCGCTATGCAATATTGCAAAAAAATAGACACCTCGAATCAAGGTAAATACAACCTGTTGGGGATCAAGACACTAAAAGAATACGAGCAACTAGATACAGGGGACCGAACAAAGGCGCTTGTCTATAGAAAGAAAGCTGAACAGAAGGGAATTTACCTCTCGGAGCCACTCAACAAGGAACGATGCAGAAAGATTCGCCGTACCCTTCACCTTTGAATCTAAAAAAGGACTTGGTTCATGGAGAACCAAGCCCTTTTCAGTCAGGTACTCGTCGACATCCGGTTATTGTTGAACTACAACACCATCATATAGATATTCAAGATCATCGTCCGTCAGCATTTTTGAGAGACCAAGCGAAGCAACCGTTCGTCGTAGCTGAGGAATTGTGATAGGACCGACAGCCAACATATCCGCTCTTTCATGTGCAAGCGCATATGCATTGATCATCTGGTCTACTGTATAGATGGTACAATGCTCATTGTTGAAGTCATCAGTAAATTGCACCACTCTCTCATATCTCTGCCTATTGTCTTCAGTGAAAATTGAATAAAATACATTTTTCCAATATGGATCACCCGCATCATACTTCTCTTTTGCAGACGCCTTAGCATTCTTCCACCGAGGTTCGGGTTTATCCAGAATACTAAAACCTCCCAGAGGAGAGTATGACATTATTTTGATACCTTTCTGAAACTCTGGGCTACTCATTTCCTTGTGAAATACTTGTATACCTCCAGCGTGTATTGATCTCTCGGACATTTCAAATAAAGAGAAATAGGGACTATTCAGTACCGGTTTAAGTAAGTCAGAATTTTCCGAGGCTAACTTTAAAGATTCATTAACTCTTGGTGTTCTCCAATTAGATACACCAATTTGCCAAACCTTGTCTGTTATTTCTTGGGCGCTGAGTGCCTTCAAAATTCTATTTACCGGTGTTTGCGGTCTATCAATCTCATCAAATTTGAAGAAATCGGCATCATCACGGTGCATCAGATAAACTGTAATATCATTGCTTAAATGGTTAGCCGTATGATGTAGCTCTCCCGATACGCGGGATTTAATCTGCTCTTCGCTACCGTATAAACGACTGGAATATGTACCGCTAGGTGCATTTTTTACCTCAATTCCCCCGTCGTCCGTAATGGTCGGTTTTTCACCCAATAACCCCTGTTCACGAAGAACCGTTAGCAATTCCTCAGAATGACTGCCTGAATCAAGCTTTTGCGAGTAGTATAAGTCAAGGGGGAAACCCCCTTTTGATATCGTATAAAGATTTCTATCTGGATTCAGACTGCCATTGCTATAGAATCCGTCCTCGTGTATTTCACTATTTTTATAGTCCAGCCATTTCCCAAGCTTGTCTTCGATATTGCCAACATAAATTGGAGAGGTATCAAAAGTATTTATTCCCAACTTAACAGCTTCATCAAGAATAGCATGTAGCTCTTCATCTGAAATTTCTTGTTGTCCGTCTACAACCCAATTGGCTTGGATCAAGTGATCAGTACCCATAACCAATCTAGAAAACTTTTTACAATCGTTTTCTTTGTCACAAATATCAACATACTCCATTTCTTGATTGACTGGAGGTTTCCCTACGGTGCAATTTGCGAACGCTGAGCCCCAACTTATCATTGCAATAACTGGCAATATATATAAAGCCAACTTTTTTGGTCTTAAGTTTTCGTTGCAACTTAGATTAGAAGTATAACCCAGAGTTTTTTTTTGAAACTTCACTATTACCTTTCCTTGTTTTTAGTAATTAAAACATTATTAGACAAAATACCAATGCAACAAAGCCATCCGACAGCAACCTTGAGACCGCTACAATGTTAGTTTTGCTGATATCTATAAAGAATATTAATTATCGGCTATGTATTAACTCAATTAGATTGCTAACTAGCTAGGTTAAATGGCACTGGTGAACGACATTCCCACAAATGGATACCAGCTGCGTGTGTCTGGCCATGTGTTTCCATAGGTCTTCCTTTCCCTTGGATTATCTCAACTGCTGTCTATGTTGCCTTTCTATGCCACTAAAAACATCCTCCCAACTCCATGAGGATAAGGGTGAGTCAGAGGGAGTAGGTACTAACATATTGATTTTTCTGGTTTTTATTAAAAACCCATAATATGCAACAGAATCAATATTGGAATTCTGAGCCTTGATTAGCCGAGTCGCCTAACGTATCAAAAGACCACGTTGCTTAGTGTTGCAACGGACGCTGTTTCTGTTTACACACGATAACACTGGGCAAGGCCTGTAAAAGTAGCGCCCTACATTCTGTTACCAACCTTGGATTCATATACTAAATCCAACCATCATTTACTCGATCATCGCTTTCATTGTGCCAACAATAAGCAGTGTTTTCGCAACATCACAAGAGCGAATTTTCAGATATTCAGATAAGAGCAAAACGGCAAATTGAATGTTAATCCTTTGTGAGCAAATGAGTTAATTTGAACATAATGAATACCTTGTAACATTATCTATTCTACGCCCCGCCTGCTACCCATCTACACCTGAGAAAAAACAAGAAGGGATGATGCGCCCCGATATGCATATGATGTATTATCTTAAATGGTCCCAAACTCTTGTTCCGAGACCTCTGTTCAATAGACAAATAAAACAATGGATTTACTGAATACATATATCTCTTTCGAGCCCCCGCTCGGTTAGTGCAACGCGTATTGTATTTGTTGTCGCCGAACTCAGTTTAATTAGAGAAAGTCGGCATGATGTGAGGCTATTATGACAAGTGAAAGAATGTTTATTGGTTGTTATTCAGCACCAATTGGCACAATGAAAAATGAAGGTGAAGGTATTGTTAGCTGCCTATTGGATACTAATACTGGCGAATTTTCCGATCTGAAACTTAGTGCCGTTACCATCAATCCCTCTTACCTAATCACAACCAAAAATAATTCACTCTTTTGTATACAAGAGGCGTTTGCTGGGCAACAGCCTGTGCTAAGTCGCTACTATATAAATGGTGATGGGGAGCTCAACCACTGCCAAGATGTTTCAATGAGCGGCGAATTTGCTTGTCATCTTGCGATTGATCCTCAAGGTGAATTTGTCACTACGGCTCAATACGGCAGTGGCAGTTTTGAACTGTTTCCGTTAAATAAGAATAACGATCTCGGCCCTGCCTGTGATCTAATTCAACATCAAGGCAGTGGCCCAAACCTTGATCGCCAAGAAGGCCCTCACGGGCACCATATCTCCTTTTTAAATCACAGTGACACCTTAGTTACCGTAGATTTAGGCATTGATACAATAGGCTTCTACCCCTTTGATAGAAGCCAGGGGAAAATACTCAGCCAACAGGCCAAGCAGGTTGAACTGCCAAAAGGATGTGGGCCTCGTCATGTCATTTTCACTAAAGATGAAACAACAGCATTTGTGCTGTGTGAGCTATCGGAAGAAG
>Ga0209379_10001954_pt1 | contig 12904 bp, 6 predicted proteins | sample tdDd001_FD_187124 | JGI IMG/M metagenome (GOLD analysis project Ga0209379, IMG submission 187124) | Marine sediment microbial communities from the Atlantic coast under amendment with organic carbon and nitrate - tdDd00.1 (SPAdes)... | ecosystem: Environmental > Aquatic > Marine > Coastal >...
TAAAGGTTTCGAATAGTAATAGCCTTGTAACATGTCCATTTTAAGTGTTTTAGAAATATTAATAAGTTCCTCGTTTTCTATACCTTCGGCAACAATACTCATGTTATGGTCATGAAACAGTTGCGTAACACTTTTAAGAAAACTGAATATAAGTGGATTTTCAAGACCCTGTAGCATTATTTGACGATCAATTTTAATTTCGGTTAGAGGCAGGTATATACATGTGTTAAGAGATGCATATCCAGAGCCAAAATCATCAAGGGCGATACCGACACCATGGGATTTTAGTTTGGTTAGCTGTGCAATAACTTGGGTTGTATCGTTGATCATAATAGATTCAGTAACTTCAATATTTAAAACGTCGTAATTTAGTTCATATTTTGCTAAAGTATTGAGTACTTTATCGGCAAAATTTGATTGTAGTATTTGAATGACTGATACATTAACACTAATTTTTGTGTTGGAGTTATGTTTCGCTCGATACTTAGCGATAAAGGCACATGCATTTTCTAATACAAAATCTCCTATGTCTATTATCTCATGGTTCTTCTCAGCAACACTTATAAAAGCGTCTGGTGCAATGAGTCCCCACTTAGGAGGATGCCATCTAACGAGAGCCTCGAAACACATGAGCGATTCGGTATCAGACGAAACAATGGGTTGGTAAGTAAGGAAGAATTCATTTTCCTTTAATCCTTTTAGTATCGAACTTTCAATATATAGTTTTCTCAGAATATTAGATTCTTGCTTCTGGTTGTAAAATGTTATGGTTCCTGTCCTATCAGATTCTGTAAAAGCAAGGTATGCTCTCTTTAATATATCTTCAGAAGTAAGTGAACTATCTTCTAAGGGAAATGTAAGCACGCTTGTAGTCATTTTCACGTTACCAGAAAGATTATTGACTTCTGATAGATGATTAAAGGTTGTATTCATTTTAGAAATGAGTTCTTTTACTTCTTCATTTGTTTGTGGTTTATGACATAAGAGTCCTATCTCACTAGGTGAAAGTCTAAAAGCAATGTAGTCATCTGTTAAAAGATTTTGAGTTGCTACTGCACCAAGCTTTAACATAGATTCAACAAAATGATGACCATGAATAGATACTTGCTGATTATAGTTAAAGAGCTCTGAGATAATAAGTGTGGAAGATTGTTTTAACTTTAATTTTTTATCTATTTCGACAAGCAGCTTTTTACGGTTAAAGCAGCCTGTTTGCTCGTCTATATATGCTATTCTAAATAGTTTTTCTTTGTATGTACGTTTAAGTGTAATATCAGTATGATAACCAACCATGTAAGTAAGATCGCCATTATCGTCAAAATGGGATACACCAAGGGCTTCAATCCAAATAGTTTCACCATTCTTATTAACAACACGGTATTCAGATTTATAGCTTTCAACTTTACTTTCGTTATGTTGTACCAGTCTTTTTTCGAATAGAGATTGATCATCTGGATGTACAATGGCTACCCAATCATTAAGAGTAGAATTGGATTGAGGTAAGTCAAAAGCAGTATAAAAATTATTGTTATAAAAGGTAACATTACCATTGGCATTCATATCCCAGATCCCGGTGTTAGCCGTATCAAATAATTCGATAAGGCGATTAAAATGCTGTTGTTTAGTTAAGTTAGAGTTTTTCATGCTCAAGACCTACCTCCTAAGCTGTATCGGATTATATTAATAATGAGTCAATTGTCTTTTGTAATATTAAGTGTATTTTATCATTATTTTGGCTGAAAAAATGTTAAATATATGAGTTATTATAAATGCTTATGAATTCAAATTAGCAACATAGATCAAGATATATTTATTTGACATGCTATAATTTGTAATTGAAAAGTATATTGAGTCTAAAGAATAAGGATACTTGGAGTAAATAGGGGTGTATGATGCCAAATATAAATAAAGTTATGAATGATGCAATTGAATATATACTGACTCATTTGGAAGAAGAGATTGATGTAAAGGCAGTTGCTGAACACTGTCATTTTTCAGAGTTCTATTTTAACCGTATGTTCAAAGCTGCTGTTGGTGAAAGCGTATACGCCTTTGTTAAAAGAAGACGTATGGAACGAAGTGCTTTTGATTTAAGTATTAAGCCAGATAGTAGTATTACTCAAATTGCTGCACAATATGGGTATAGTGCATCTAATTTTTCTACTGCTTTTAGGAAGCATTATGATGAGTCTCCTCATTCTTTTAAACACACAAGAGAGGATAAAACAGGGGTTGAGCTAGAGTCTTACGAGTATTTCGATCAAAGAGTGCGTGATGTTTTTTTAGATCCTTTTACAGTGCTTTATGAAAGGTATATTGGTAGTTATTATGACTTAGAACATCAATGGGATGATTTTATTAAGAGGCATATAAAGTACAAAACGGAATATAGTAAATATATTGAGATATCTTATGATGACCCTGTTATTACTGAAGAGGGGCGATGTATATATGATATTTGTATGAGTATTGATAAACCAGGGCCTGAACATGTTTTAACCATGGATTTTGAAGGTGGACATTATAAAGCGTTTCGTTACCAAGGGAAAATTGACGATATCTTCCAGTCTTTTCAGGGCCTCTTCCAAGTATGGTTTTTACAAAGTGACATTGAGTTAGATCGTAGAAAAATACTTACCATTTATGAAGGCACAAATTGTGAAACTAAAGAGGTCATTATGGACATTTGCATACCTTGTTAAGAAAGCACGAATTCAGAAGATTATAATTAAATTCCTTTGTATACTGTTTTTATCGCAGTAGATGAAAGGAGTTTTTTATGAATTTAGAATCTATTAGAAATCAGACAAACAAAATGATATTGACTTACTCAGTTCCTGCTATTATTGCCATGTTGCTAACATCACTGGTAACAATCGTTGATGGATTATTTATTACCAACTTAGTAGGTAAAGAAGCTTTGTCCGGTATTCATTTGGGGTTACCAATACTGTATGTATTTTTAGGCATTAGTATCATGATTGGTGTTGGAGGCGTAACCATTGCTGGTAAGGAGTTAGGAAAAGGGAACGCTAATAAAAGTGTGAATGTTTTTAATCAAACATTTTGGACAACAGCTCTAAGTGTTACTTTGTTAAGCACGTTGTCATTATTGTTACTGAATCCTGTATTAGAAGGTTTTAAGGTTCAACAAGTACTGCAAACGTATATGAAGGACTACTACGGTATTATTCTGTGGGTGTATCCTTTTATGATGATGAACGTTGTTAGTGGTATGTTTATAAGAGCAGAAGGGCAACCACATATTTTTATGCTTGTTACACTTATAATTAATGTACTCAATGTTGTGTTGGATTACGTATTCATACTCAAGTTAGAGATGGGTGTTGGAGGAGCTGCTTCAGCGTCTGGCATATCAATATTACTTGGGTTTATATTAATGAACGGGTATTTTGTAAAATTTTCTAAAGTATTTAAGTTTAGTAGATTTAAGTTCTCAAAACCTGTTGCTAAAATGACAGTTTTAAATGGTAGCTCTGAGCTAATTGGTCAACTATCATTTTCAATAACTAATTTTCTATTTAATGCAGTTGTATTAAAAGAGATTGGTGTTATAGGTTTAGCAGCCACTTCTTTAGTAGGTTATTCCGGGTACATGTTTAACATGATCGTTATTGGTTTTGGGCAAGGTACTGGACCTATGATCAGTTATTGTACAGGTGCCAAAGAGCTAGGCTTAAGTATGCAAATTAGAAAACATACCCTAAGAATAGTAACTGGTGTCGCGATTGTATTTTGGTTATTACTAACACTGTTATCAAAACCTTATGCAAACGCTTTTACAGATGATTTGCAGCTTATAGCTTTAATTGTTATGGGATTAAGAATTTACGCGATAGCTTTTGGCCTAATAAGCTATAATGTCCTAAATTCATTCTATTTCACCTCTATGGGATACCCAAAGGAATCTGCTATTATCTCTTCGTCCAGAGGACTTATAGTTTTGAGTATAGCAATTATGATTCTACCAAAGGTGCTGGGAATACTTGGAGTATGGCTTGTTGCACCTGTTACAGAGTTGATTACTGCATTTATTGTTTATTATTTTATTAGAAAACTGCGAAGTTCAAGGGAATATGCAATTGAGAGTATAAACTAAATAGCATTAAATAATTATTGAGCAATGGATCAGATCATTGCTCTTTTTTTATTATGAGCAATGCATACTAAGCTTAATAAAAAACTTCTAATTAGCATCTCAATTCCACATAGATTCCACACGAAATCGCTATCATTAACTTAGCAATTAAATAAAAGAGAACAAAGAGTTGTTAGGAGGATAATAATGAGAGGCAAAAAAGTTTTTTTTAGACATGTGGTAATTGTATGTATGATAATATCATCATTCTTTATTTCGAATAATTTATTAAATGTACAGGCTGTTAAAAGTGATGCTACCTTAGAATCAATCGATAACAAGAATGATTTCTATGTTTATTATACAAAGCGCTCTGATTCATCAGATAGTGTAGTGGGCGAGTATCCAGACTTGATAGTTAATATAAGAGAAGATCAAGAAGTTGTTTTCTCAAGAAAGAATGCATATCATCCAATATTCTCAACCTCAAATGAGACTTGGGAATTTGACAATTTGTATCCTGATAAAGAGCCTGATAATGCCAATCATTATACTTATGCTCGAATTGTAGAACAGACAGATTCAAAGATTTTAGTTCATTATAGATATTATAAAAAAATACCTGAAGCAGACTATGAAAGTGGACTTGATTTAGGCGGCTTTACTAATGTTGTACATGAACTATTTACTTTTTATCCTGATGGAAGTGTAGAACGTGAGGTTAAAGACGCGGAAGGCACAAAGTATCAAGATTGGATTAATCCGAGTTTAATAACTAAACAAAATATAAAATTATCAGACGACGGGATTATAAATGGTCAAGTAACATGGGGAGACAAAGGACCCATTTATCCAAGACCTAAAGTTCAAGGAAATGATCTTGTAAAAATGAATAATGCGATATCTCCTATTCTGTCATGGTCCTTTGATGACGGCATGGAGGAACATGAAGATAAAGTTATTGAGCAAATGAGTGGAGAATTAAATGAGATTAATGGACTCATGACACTTTATAAGAAGGGAGTATCTGGAACAGCCTTAGCTTTTGACGGTTACTCTACAAGTGTTAAAGCAAATACTACGGATCTCAGAGAACTTGATACTCAATTAACAGTTGAAGCATGGGTTGCAATAGATGCATATCCATTTGGAACAGCACCTATTGTTCAGCAAGCGGATACTTATGTTGAGGAACATAATAAAAAAATTAATAATGATGACGAAGACGAATATGATGACGAAGACGAATATGATGATGAAAACGAATATGATGACGAAGATGATGACGAAGATGAATATGATGACGAAGATGAATATGATGACGAAGATGAATATGATGACGAAGATGAATATGATGACGAAGATGAATATGATGACGAAGATGAAGATGATGACGAAGATGAATATGATGATGAAGATGAATATGGTAATGAAAACGAATATGATGATGAAGGCGAATATGACGCTGACGAAGAGCATACTCACAAAGAGAGTGCTGTAGGTATAAAAAAGGGTTATTATCTAGGAGTTGACAGTGCAGGACATGTACTCTTTAACATTAATGGTGTAGAGGTTAAAACAAATTCAAAATTGAAACTAGGCAAATGGATACATGTAGCTGGTTCCTATGATGGAAGAAATATTACCATTTACCTAGATGGTAAAAATGTTGGATCGGTAAAATACGATGGATCAATCGAAAATATAACTAGTGAGTTAACAATTGGCTTAAACAACAAAAAATTAATGAACTCTGCTTCGGTTAGAGGTATGGATTTTGGAAACTTACCTTTTATATTTGGTTTTCAAGGGCTTATGGATGAAGTAAAGATTTATGATTCTGCACTAGAGAATGACATTGTTAATGATAACTATCTGAACTATCAACCTAATATAAACAGTTCAGATTTAGCAATTGCGAAACTACCTGGTGAAAATGCTAATTTAGGTTTCCAATCACAGGCTAAGATGCTAAATTACTCAGAAGTATGGGACCAGATGTGGCGAGGTAGTGGATACGATGATTTAGTAATTGGTTTCGATAACAATCCAGGTAGTATGGTTTTTTGGAGAGGAACAAATGGAGCACCAAGTTATGTGGCTGATAACAACCGTTGGATGGCAGACCAAAGTTGTGAGACAGCAGGTAATTTGAGTCTTGCTGAGCATATGTCTGATAAACAAAACCGATTTGGTTACTGGAAAATCATTGAGGATACATCTGCTCGTAAAAAAGTATTATGGCGTTATGGAGCACCAGAAATCGACTACCATTTATCTGTTCAAGATGGTGAGGGCAGAGATGGATTTGCAGAAGAAGTATTTACTATTTATCCGGATGGCACATCTGTACGTAAAGTTCATTGGTATGGAGACCCAGACGAGAAAGGTTTACCTATTGGATTCCATGACATTCAAGTATTGACTAACCCAGGAGAATCGGCTGGTGATGTTATTGATGACAAAGCTGTAACCCTTATTGACACTGAAGGCAATATTGTAGAACCATCTTGGAAGAATGAAACACCAGAGAAAGACATTGAAAATGTAGTCGCAGCTATGGTTAATTTTAAAGATAATAGCCATAAGGTATTTACAGTAATGCAAAGTGGAGGATTTGGTATTTGGGGAGCTGAAGAACAATCGCCATATACAGAAGACCATTTTGCAGGGCCATGGAACCACTGGCCAATATCATTTACACCTTCTGATGGACGTTTTGCAGGTGAGGCAAATGATAGAGTTACACATTTTGCTCTTGGATCCAATGATGAACATAATGCGAACGGAGCGCGCTTACTCTATGGTGTGACAGATAAGGGGATCAAAGAACTTTTACCAAAAGCAAATTCGTGGCGTAGTCCTGCTGAATTATCACATATTGTTGGAGGACTAAGCAAAGGTTATAACAAGGATGAAGCAGCATATGAAATATTTTCAGTGGATACAAAAATTGAATTAAATGTTGATTCAAGCATCAGTCAACCAATAGAAAATCCATGTTTTGTATTATCAAACTGGAATGGAACCGACACACCTACTGTTATTTTAAATGAAAGAAAGTTAAGCCTCGACAAAGATTATTTTGTAGGAGTAACAAGAGATACAAATGGGGATAAAAAATTAATAATGACCATAATGACATCTCAAACAGCAATAACAAGGGTCGAAATTGACGGGGAAAATGAAGCTGAATCAGATGGTGAACAAGAGGATCAAGTAAATACAGACGAGTTTCTAGCTTACTATACTAAAATAGATTCAGGTGAGCCGTGGGAAGATAGTTTTAGAGCAGGTTCTCAATCAGATATTGCCATCGAGTTCGAAGATAATCAACGTTTTTACTTTTGGAGAGCTTCAAGTTATTTACCACGATGGGAATCTGAGAATAAATCTACTTATGTTGACCAAGCGCCGTTAAAGTTTTCGGGAGATGGGGATGGTCTCAGATGGGATGAGCTTTGTAGGCATTCCCACGTAAGACTTATCGAGTCAGATAATACACATGCTTTGGTACATTGGCGGTATGCACCATCCTTTAATACAGAACATGTAGATGAACCACCAAGTATGGAGACAGACAATGATGGTACTTTACCAGAATGGACAGGATGGGTTGACGAGTACTATTTAGTGAAGTCCGACAAAACAGTTAAACGAGATGTTTATCACTATGATTCAATGACCAAACATACCTACACTTATATTTTAAATAAGGATGGGAGCATTACTCAAAAGGATTACAAAGAGACCAGTTTTGATATGACACCACCAAGCTACAATACAGAAAGTGCTTTACCATCAGGTCCAGACCTTGGATTTGGGGCAACATATACAAAGTTAGGTTACTCAGGAGATTATTTTCAGAACAAGGCACCTTCTTCTAATTGGAACGCCAATTGGCAGGTTGGAGATCACCCTGATATTGTTGTGAATTTTGATGACAGTGAGAAAAAATGGGTATTTTGGCGAGGCACTAATTTTGTAGGTCATATGGTGTCTGATAATGATATATGGTATACCAACGAATTTAACGAAACTTGGAATTTGCCAGGGATGATCTCATTTGGTGCTGAACCCATGAATGATAAATCCAATAAGTATGCCCATGCAAGAATCATAGAAAACACTGAAGCTAGGGTTGTGGTTCACATGAGGTATGCACTGTGTGATGAGGGGTATAACTTAGTAAAAGCTATGGATGATAAAGATGGATGGACGGATTTTTCAGATTTCTATTTTTACATTTACCCTGATGGCTCAGTTGTACAGGAAAACACTCTTTGGAGCAATTGGGCCAGTGAAGAACCAAATGAATATGAATGGCAGGAATCCATTGTTGTACATGGTCCTGGCAAGACACCAGAAGATAATATAGAAACAGAGAATACAGTGCTATTAGGTAATTCCAAGGGTGACTTTACTGAACTAAGTTGGTCTAATTTTGGGCAAGATATTGAAGAACCTTTACCAGGTGTACCGCAAAATGTAAATATAGAAAAGATAAATCTTAAAGATACTGATGACGATCCGTACTTTATTGTCGAAAGTGGACAAGATACAAAACTATGGGCGACTGCTGTCTATGATGGAGAAGAACATAATATGGCATTCGACTGGTGGAATCATTGGCCTGTAAATATTCATCATTCCTTTGGAGAATTAGCACTCGATGCAAATCAGCCCTCTCATACAAGTTTAACAGGTATGTATGATTGGCCAGTATATAAATTAGGCAAAAATTATGCATCCAAAATATTATTAACAGGAATGGATGATTTAGAAAAGGATGAATTGGTTAAAATAACTAAGGCATGGGAAGCTGCACCTGAGTTAAGGAATGTAATTGGAGCAGATAAGTATCATTACAACAAAGCAGAAAAGGCCTACGAACTTTTTGCAAAGACAAATGAAATAAGTTTAAGCCTTGATGCTTCAAAAAACAAACCACTTGTAAATCCAGTATTTATTATTAAAAACTGGAATGATGAAAGTAGGGCAAATGTTGATGTAAGTGGTGATTCAATGTATGAAGAGATTAAGACTAAACAAGGTGTTGTTGTTGATGAAGAAGGTAGTAAAATGCTCATCTTATGGACCAATATTAATACTGAAGAAAAGATAAATATAAAAATTTCAAAATAAACAATCAGTTTGAATGAATTCAACAACTTCTTACTCCTATTAGTGTAAGAAGTTGTTGAACCCTTCGCCCCAATTACTTCAAGATGAAAATGAAAAAAATCTGAGTGTTAGCTTTAAGAGGTCTCCAATTTATGTATGCTACAATGATTATGATATAAAGGAATATGAATGTTGGAGGTTTATGATGATGACTAAAAGTATTCTATTAGTTGAAGACGAAGTACTTATTCAAGATATGATAACAGAAATATTAAAACAGAATGGCTATCATGTCATTGTTGCAGACAATGGTGAAGAAGCAATTAAATTATTTGAAGAGAACGATGTACAAGTAGTAATACTTGACCTAATGATCCCTAAAATTGATGGTTTTTCAGTATGTAGGGCTATACGAAAAAAGTCGGACGTGTACATCGTGATATTATCTGCGAGAGTATCTGAAGATGATAAACTACTTGGATATGAACTCGGAGCTGATGATTACATTACTAAACCATTTAGTCCTAAGGTTCTTTCAGCAAGAATTAATAACTTATTTTTGAGATTAGACAATAAAGATGTCAGTAAGAATTCTGTTCTAATAAAAGGGAATATTGTCTTAGATGTTAAATCGTTTTCTGTTAAGATAGACGATCAACCTGTCCAGCTTAGAAAGAAAGAATTTGATTTGTTATATATGCTCATGTTAAATGAAAACATTGTTCTAACACGTGAAGAAATACTCGATAAGGTTTGGGGATACGATTACTTTGGCGATACAAGGGCTGTAGATAGTGTCATAAAAAGTTTAAGAAAGATTATGAGTAAAGACTATATTCAAACCATCGTTGGTGTAGGATATAAATTCACTGTAAAGGGTTGAGGATCATGGAATCTATAAAAAAAAGTTTAAATAAAAAGATCTTTTTCTATTTTTTTATATCCTTCATTTTTATTATTTCGATCATTTTTATAATACAGTATAAATTTTTGGATAGCTGGTATTTTAACTCGAAAGTAAACGAAATGCGTGATGACATTAAAACAATACATGGTGAAATTGAAAACAAGAATCAAAGTATTGAAGAGCTTATATCTGAAATCGTTGATTTTAAATACAGACATGGTGTCTATATAAGTATTTCCACTGAGAAAACAATGAATTTTGAAGAGAATAGCCCCATTGTATTTAGAGCCATCGATGGGAACAATAATGTAATAGATGTTTTAATAGACGATGAGAAAGACACTAAAGAATTTATTTTTGATGATTATAATGTAGGGGATGAAGTCTATATTGAAGGGATCCTAAAAAGTAATAGACTATATGTTACAACATTTGAGGATAAGAAAATAGTTAATGATTTGATCCCAGATAGTATTAAGGAAAACTCCAATTATGTCGATGATGTAACCCTGTTAAAAATGGGCTATAAGATGTTGTACTCCACTTATAGAGATGTTGATTTTATTAATGAAACATACGATAAGGATTATTACTCATATGAAGACGAAATGAACGGTGAAATCATTATAGGTTTTGTAGAAACCATAGAACTTGATCATGAGAAATACACAATTTTCATTGAGAAATCTATGAGGAGTATAAAAGATTCGGCTAAGATTTTTTTCCCATTCTATGTTTTTTCTTATATCTTATCAATCATATTAGCTTTTGTAATTATTTTCAAACTGTCTAAATCAATTACAAAACCAATTAAGGAAATGAATGAAATTACAAAATCTATGACGCATATGAATTTTAGCAATAAAATAGACTATAAGTCTGATGACGAACTCGGGGAGCTGTCAAATAATATTAACTACTTATCTTTAAAGTTAAATGAAACCATGACTTCCTTGATGAATGAGATCGAAAATGAGCATAAAAAAGATAAGGACAGGAGCCATTTCTTTTCGAGCGTTTCTCATGAGTTAAAGACGCCTCTTAGTATATCAAGAGGATATATTGAATTCTTAATAGATGGTGTAAGAGTAGATAAAACAGAGGAATATCTATCAATACTTCAAAATGAGAACGAGAGAATGACTGATATTGTAATGAAAATGTTGGATCTGATAAAGATTGAAGAGAAAAAAGAAGTTTTAGTGATAGAAAAGCAACCCATATTGCCTCTAATTCACGAAGTAGAAAGATACTTTGATGTTATGTTGCATGATAAAAATATAAGCATTGAGATTAATGGGGATTTCACACAATGCTATTTTGATGAAAAATCGATGATTAAGATTTTGATTAATCTTGTGTCAAATGCAATAAATTACAGTGCAGAAGGTGAATGTATTGTATTAACAGGAGTATTAGAAAATAAAACACAGAAAATAATTCTTAAAAACAAGGCGTTGAATTATCAGGAACTCGATTTAAAGAGTATCTTTCAAAACTTTTACACAACCGACAAATCAAGAAACAGAAAGACTTCTGGTACAGGATTAGGCTTGTCCATTGTTAAGTCTATTTTCGAAAGATCTGATATTAATTACTTTGTATCACTCGAGGATGAATATTTTGTATTTGAATTTAATTTAGATATAGAAAAAAGTACTATGGATTAATTTGTACTAATTAATGACATAACTAAAATGGCGTAGAATTTAAGCCTCTCTTGTATAAGAGGGGCTTAAGCAACAATTCTATAAAATACATTCTTTGAACACAGAATTAAAAAGTTCATGATTATCAATATTACATACATGACCCGCATCCTTAACTATTTTAATTAGCAAATTCTGTTTAGTAAGCTCTTCTTTACGAAGAGGGGATAGTAACATTTTATCTTTATCACCCATAATATAAATATTAGGACATGTGTAATTAAGATCTTTATAGACTTTATTAACATACTCAACGCAATACTTAAACCATTTGGTATACTCCTTACGTTCCATCTTCTTAACAGAGCCTACAAACATTTTTCTTGAATTTTTAGACTCTTTGCCAGCTAACATAGCGTAAGAAGACAAGGTGTAGAAGGTTTTATAAGTAACAAATTTGTTAAAGTGGATCACAAAATGACCAAACAATACCTTGAGCTTAGAAAGCTTTAGGACACCACCTACTAGAATTTTTTTGTCAATTCTTTCAGGGAAGAGTGTGCTAAATGCGTTTACTACAACTGCACCAAGTGATAAACCAACAAAAGTGGCAGAATGTATTTGCTCGTAGTTAAGGACCTCTAAAATGTCTTTAGATACATTTTCAGGGCTATATCTACTGTATATAAGTTCTTGGTCTTGTGATTTACCATGGCCATTTAAATCGATCATGAGAATATTTATATGCTTTTTCATTTCTTTAATTTGTCTGAACCAAACACTAGAACCGATGCCAATACCATGAATTAAAACAATCCATTTATTTGAGTTCTCGTTTTCATAGGTTTTATAATTTAGCATAAGATAACTCCTTAGTAGGTAGTATATGTAATTTGATATTATTTTATACTGATTGGTCAGTAAAGTCAAATAATCTTGTACTTCTTCAGAGAATATTAAGAATTGAGCATAAAAAATAGCCCTTAAATAAGGGCTATTTTTAGAGGCTGTTGACAAAGTCAACGGTCTAGATTATTGAGCATATTCCAGAATCTTATCATCAATTATTTCTATAATTAATTGATCTACATGAGTTCCTTTTTTTGATACGACTGTAAAATATAC
>Ga0209379_10001957_pt1 | contig 12881 bp, 10 predicted proteins | sample tdDd001_FD_187124 | JGI IMG/M metagenome (GOLD analysis project Ga0209379, IMG submission 187124) | Marine sediment microbial communities from the Atlantic coast under amendment with organic carbon and nitrate - tdDd00.1 (SPAdes)... | ecosystem: Environmental > Aquatic > Marine > Coastal >...
TTTCGACAATTCAGTTTATACTGTCTGACAGCGAAGACTTTACTATTACAGTCGAGAGCCGGTTTATTAAGAAACTTTAGGCGCTTAACTTAATTAATGGAAAAAGGCTCAGCAATGAGCCTTTTTTATTTATGACTCAACAAGCATTCAACTTTGACGCACTCACGCCAGACTTCATGTGGTACGCCCTTGAGAGTATTGGTATTCGAGCTGAGTCAGGCTTCCTAGCCCTCAACAGCTACGAAAACCGCGTATATCAATTTACCGATGAAGAGCGTCAACGCTATGTGGTGAAGTTCTATCGCCCAGAGCGTTGGAGCCAAGCGCAAATTCAAGAAGAGCACGACTTTACTCTTGAACTGATTGAATCGGAGATCCCAGTTGCACCGCCCGTTGTGATTAACGGTCAATCACTGCATCAATATCAAGGCTATCTATTCGCATTGTTTAGCAGTGTCGGTGGTCGTCAGTTTGAGGTCGATAATCTAGAGCAGCTAGAGGGCGTGGGTCGCTTTCTTGGCCGTATCCATAAAGTCGGTGCCAAACAACCATTTCAGCACCGCCCAACCATCAGTTTGGACGAATACCTTTATCAACCACGTAAGTTACTCGAAAACTCGTCATTCATTCCCATGCATCTAGAGAATGCCTTTTTTAGCGATCTCGATTTGCTGATTAAAACCTTAGAGCAACATTGGGAAACTCCGAGCAGTATTATCCGCCTTCATGGTGACTGTCACCCTGGTAATATCCTGTGGCGTGACGGCCCGATGTTTGTCGATTTAGACGATTCACGTAATGGCCCGGCGATTCAAGATCTCTGGATGTTACTTAGCGGCGAGCGCGCTGAAAAACTCATGCAGTTGGATATCGTGTTAGAGGCCTATCAAGAATTTAACGACTTCAATAGCAACGAATTGAAACTTATTGAGCCTTTACGCGGTCTACGAATGGTGCACTATATGGCATGGTTAGCAAAACGATGGCAAGATCCAGCGTTTCCGCTCGCCTTCCCATGGTTTAATGATCCAAAATATTGGGAAAGCCAAGTGCTTGGATTTAAAGAACAGATTTCGGCACTCAGTGAACCACCTTTGTCGCTTATGCCTCAGTGGTAAGATGAAAATAACGCCAACAAGCCAAACAACAATAACATGGAGTCAACAATGAAAAAGCTGTTTGCACTATTTGCAACATTGATGCTGAGCCTGACTGCTCACGCGGCACAATTCAAAGAAGGTGAGCACTTTAAAGTTCTCAACCTAGAAGCATCAAAGAAACCAACCGTAACTGAGTTTTTCTCTTTTTACTGCCCGCACTGTAATACGTTTGAGCCAATCATCCAGCAGCTTAAAGCGCAATTGCCTGCAGATGCAAAATTCCAAAAGAACCACGTTTCTTTTATGGGGGGCAACATGGGTGAGTCGATGAGCAAAGCTTATGCAACTATGCTTGTTCTTAAAGCCGAAGACAAAATGACACCTGTGCTATTTAACCGTATCCACAACATGCGTAAAGCACCGAAAAATGATGAAGAGTTACGTCAGATTTTCCTAGATGAAGGCATTGATGCGAAGAAATTCGATGCTGCATTCAAAGGTTTTGCCGTTGACTCAATGGTACGCCGATTTGATAAGCAATTTAAAGACAGCGGTTTGTCTGGTGTTCCTGCAGTTGTGGTAAACAATAAGTACCTAGTTCAAGCGCAAAGCATCGCAACAATTGATGAGTATTTTGAGCTGGTTAACTACCTACTGACTCAGAAGTAATATTGAAACGTAAAAGGAGCCAACGGCTCCTTTTTTTATTTACTCTGATAGATATCTTTTAGCAGATCATCTTTCTCTTGCCACACATTGCCCAACCATTGTTGGAATTGTCTTTTGTACGGCTTATCTTGAAAGTAATCCCCACGAACCTGTTCATCCACCGGCAATACGTTTATTCGCACCACGACCTTTTTCATCCGCCCCATTAACAGATCTCGGAACGGCTTTTCTGTGTTTTCAGGGTAAGCCAGAGTGACATCAATAATACTTTCAAACTGATCCCCCATCGCCGCCAAGGTGTAAGCAATACCGCCGGTTTTAGGTTGCAATAAATATTGATAACCCGCTTTGCTCTTACGCTGTTTTGCCTCAGTAAAACGGGTACCTTCAACGTAATTCACCACAGTTGTTGGGGAGTACTTAAATTTTTCACATGAACGTTTAGTCGTTTCTAAATCTTTACCGCGCATATGAGGATTGCGAATCAAATATTCGCGAGAATAGCGACGCATAAACGGCATATCGAGGGCCCAGCATGCCATCCCAATAAATGGAACGTATAAAAGTTGTTGTTTTAAGAAGAACTTAGGCATTGGAATACGATCTTTAAACACACTGCAAAGAACCACTATGTCCGTCCAGCTCAAATGGTTGCTGATCATCAAATACCAACCAGATTTGTTCAGCTCTTCGCCCCCTTGAACATCCCACTCAATTCGATTCAATAGACGCAAAATCACAGCATTAATCGTCGCCCACAGCCACATCATTTTATTTGCTATTCGAGTACATATAGCTTTGAGCCGAGCGCTCGGCAGTAAAAATTTAAACAGCGCAATTACGCAAATGATCAATGAACAGAATGCCGAATTAAATACGACAAGCACAACATTTAATACAAGAAGTAAATATGCCAACATAGCGATTAATAATGAGATCCGTATGAAATAAATAAAACTTTCATGTGTGAATAATAAAACAGCGTGTAATTATACTAGTCCTTAAGCACATTGGAATCGTTGTCGTTATGGTCAGATTAGTTAGTTTGATACGGATTCTGAGTCATAGATATCAAGTAGGGAAACCTTCATGAACAAAACACTTTCAGCAATCACACTCGCTCTGTTCGTAACACCTGCCGTAGCTCAATTCTCTGAACAGGCAGGATTCAGCGGAGAAATCAGCCTTAACACCGGATACACTTCTTCAACATCCAACTTTAATGCCTCTGGCGATAAGAAAATCGACTCACTCAACCATGATCCAAATACTGAAAATGGCTTTCTTGTCGCACCTTTAGGTAGCTTAGCGTATACCTTTGGTGAAACATTAAACCAGCAAGTCTATGCAGGTATGTCTCGTGACGACATTGCCGTCGGTACCCTCGCACTTGAACTCGGCTATAAATATCAATTGGATTCAGGCATGGTCATTGATGCCTCTTATCTGCCAACAGTGATGTCCGGTGAAGTATGGGAAGACCCATATTTGGTCGGCGAAAACCGAAACAAAACGGATGAAACGGGCAACGCTTACCGAATAAAATTGAGCAACCTTTTCAATACCGCACTAACACTCGATGCCGCCTATGGCACCAAAAATGTTGAAGACGAGCTATCTGGTCAAACACAATTAACCACAGAGCAAGCGAAGCAGCTAGAACGAGACAGCAAATCTTACTATCTAAAAGGCAGTTACCGCTTACCTTTAAATCGAACTACGTTTCTTCTTCCTTCTGTGACGATGATCCAAACAGATGCTGATGGTGAAGCAAATTCCTATCGCTCACTTGGCGCAGAGCTCTCACTATTTAAGATCATCAATCGCCACCAATTTGCTCTAACCGCAAGTTATGCGAATCGCGCGTACGACAGTGAAAACCCACTCTACAACAAAACTCGCGATGAAAATGAATTTGGCTTTTTTGCAGCTTATGAATATCAACAGTTTATGGGTTGGCAAAATTGGTCACTAATCAGCTTTGCCGGTTATGGCACCACACAAGCCAACATCGACTTTTATGATCAACAAGAATCCATCCTCTCGGTGGGTATTAACTACCAATTTTAAGTATAAAGCCCGCAATAACGGTTTGCGGGCAGCTACTTATACCGCTTGCGCCGTTAACTGCTTCAATAACCTATCCATTGAACGATACCCTAATGCCTCTGCTAAGTGAGCTTTTTCAATCTGCTCAGTTCCTTCCAAATCGGCAATCGTGCGAGCTACTTTAATTATTCGATGGTAAGCACGAATCGATAAACCAAGGCGATGCAGCGCACTCTCTAAAAACTGCGCATCGGCCTTTTGCAACGGACAATAGCGTTCAATCTCTCGACTCCCAAGTAAGGCATTAACCTTGTTTGCTCTGGCCAACATCCGCCTACGCGCAGCAAATACTCTTGCTTTGACGACCTGCGTTTCTTCCCCCCTATCACCACCTTCTGCAAGAGTTCCTTTAGGTAGAGCGGGGATCTCTAACGACATATCAAACCTATCTAGCAGCGGCCCAGAAAGGCGACTCAGGTAACGAAGAATAGTTTGAGGATTAACCCGAGATTGACTGCCTTCGTAGTATCCGGTCGGGCTCGGGTTCAAAGCGCCAACCAATTGAAAGCGCGCCGGAAAACGCGTCTTACCTTGAGCGCGTGAAATAATAATCTCCCCAGACTCAAGTGGCTCACGTAGCGAGTCCAAGACTTTTCGCTCAAACTCTGGCATCTCATCAAGAAACAACAAGCCATTGTGTGCCAATGAGATTTCCCCAGGACGCGGAATTGAGCCCCCTCCAACTAATGCAGCCATCGAACTTGAGTGATGTGGCGCGCGAAAAGGACGCTGCTTCCAGTTGTTTGCATTGATTTCTTGTTGGGTTAACGAGGCCACCGAAGCGGTTTCCATCGCCTCCTCTTCATTCATCTCGGGCAATAAGTCGCACAATCTCGACGCAAGCATGGTTTTCCCCGTGCCCGGCGGCCCGAGAAAGAGGAGGTTATGATTCCCTGCAGCTGCAATCTCGAGTGCGCGCTTTCCTTGCTGCTGACCAATTATATCTTGCAAGTCTCTGCCGACTTTAGCGGTGGATGGTATTTCAGGCGTTTGATGGAGAGTTAAAGCTTGTTGACCACATAAGTCACCACACACCTCCAATAGACTTTGTGCAGATTTATGCACCTCTTCACCAACCAAGGCCGCTTGATCTCCATTTTGTTCTGGCACCACCAAACAACGTTTCACCCGATTGGCGGCAAGGGCTGCAGGTAGTACGCCTTTCACACTGCGTAGCTCACCAGAAAGTGCTAACTCACCAATGAACTCTTTGTCAGATAAATGAGTCAATGGAATTTGCTCAGAAGCCGCAAGAATGCCCAGAGCTATCGGCAGGTCGAATCTGCCTCCCTCTTTAGGCAAATCGGCAGGGGCCAAGTTAACCGTGATCCGTTTGGCTGGAAATTCAAAGCGCGAGTTAATGATCGCACTTCGCACTCTGTCACGAGACTCCTTTACGGTCGTCTCTGGTAAGCCAACTAAGGTAAACCCGGGCATACCATTACTAATGTGGACTTCTACCGTCACACTCGGAGCCTCAACGCCTACAGACGCTCGGCTATGAATTACCGCTAATCCCATATCACTTTCACACTCCTAAAGCGCACTATTTATCTCCCTGATAGTTGGCTTAAATAGTCATCAGCTTTGTTATATAGCTTGCTCAGTTGCTGAAAGAATGTGAAAAAAGTATGAGTTTTTGCTTGTCATTTAACGGAATTGTATGTTACCACTAGAGACGCAAACAATTTCGTACCACATTAGGTACTAGAATCGATAGAAAGAGCTATGAACCTTAACGCCCGCTTCAACGCACTGATTGTCCTGATTATCGTGGTCATTATTGATTCCACGCGGGGGCTGGTGGGCGAAAGATAACCACAGAATTTCAAAAACCCCCGCACTGAAAAGTCCGGGGGTTTTTTTACAACTTATTACGCTGAAAAATTAGACTGAAATAGAGCTTATCCTAACCGTAGTCGTTCATGGTTAGAGATGACAGGAAGAATGGGAGCGCACATGAAGTGCAATGCAACACAATATCGTCCAAACGATAAAAAAGGAGGCTTACGATGACAGGTGCCCAGTTAGTCGTAGCCGCATTAAAGCAACAAGGGATTGAAACCGTATTTGGTTATCCTGGCGGCGCTATCATGCCAATTTATGATGCCCTCTATGATGGTGGTGTAGAACACATCCTCTGTCGACATGAACAAGGGGCTGCCATGGCAGCGATCGGTATGGCTCGTGCCACACAAGATGTCGCTGTTTGTATGGCAACATCAGGTCCAGGCGCAACCAACCTAGTCACAGGCCTTGCTGACGCCTTTATGGACTCAATTCCGTTAGTTGCAATCACAGGTCAGGTCGCGAGCTCCCACATTGGTACTGATGCATTCCAAGAGATGGATGTGATCGGTATGTCACTCTCTTGTACTAAGCACAGCTACCTAGTCACTGATATCAATGAACTAGCACCAACGTTGGCAGAAGCGTTTGAAGTAGCAAAAACAGGCCGACCTGGCCCTGTCATTGTCGATATCGCGAAAGATGTTCAATTAGGTCAAGCTCCTGTTGATGTCTTACCTCCTTTTACGCCACCAGCAATGCCTGTTGCAAGCTTAGAATCCATTGCTCTAGCACAAGAGCTGCTTTCTCAAAGCTCTCGCCCAGTTCTGTATGTCGGTGGGGGTGTGCAACTTGGCCGAGCAACTGATGCTGTCCGTGAGTTTGTACGTTTAAACCCAATGCCTTCTGTAAGTACATTAAAAGGCCTAGGGACGATCGAGCGCCATGACCCACACTACTTAGGCATGTTAGGCATGCACGGCACTAAAGCGGCAAATTTGGTCGTTCAAGAGTGTGATTTGTTGATTGCAGTCGGTGCACGCTTTGATGACCGAGTAACAGGTAAACTCGATACCTTCGCTCCAAATGCCAAAGTGATTCATATCGATATCGATGCGGCAGAAATCCACAAACTACGCCAAGCGAACGCTCCAGTGCGTGGCGAAATTCCAGCAGTATTACCTCAATTAGAGTTAAGCCAAGACATCACACCTTGGGTTAAACACAGCGAAAGTCTGCGTAGCGGATTTAAATGGCGCTATGACCACCCTGGCGATCTGATCTTCGCTCCGGGTCTACTCAAGCAACTTTCTGATCTAATGCCAGATAGCTCTATTGTCTCTACTGATGTTGGTCAGCACCAAATGTGGGCAGCGCAGCACATTCAGCCACGCGATCCACAAAACTTCATCACGTCAGCAGGCCTTGGCACTATGGGCTTCGGTTTGCCAGCTGCGATGGGTGCAGCAGTCGCACGTCCAGATGACCAGTCAATCCTAATCACAGGTGACGGCTCATTTATGATGAACGTTCAAGAGCTTGGTACTCTTAAACGTCGCCAAATCCCTGTGAAGATCGTTCTACTCAACAACCAACGCTTGGGCATGGTTCGTCAATGGCAATCACTGTTCTTTGATGGCCGCCACAGCGAAACGATTTTGGATGACAACCCTGATTTTGTCATGCTAGCTAAAGCCTTCGACATCCCTGGCAAAACCATCACCAAGAAAGAAGAGGTTGAGCCAGCTCTTAAAGAGATGCTAGAAAGTAAGACGTCTTACATGCTTCATGTTTTAATCGATGAAGAAGAAAACGTATGGCCGCTTGTACCGCCAGGTGCTTCAAATAATGAAATGCTGGAGAACACATAACATGGAAAGATATCTACTCGACATTAAAGCCGATGATAAACCGGTACTGTTAGAACGTGTTCTTCGCGTAGTGCGCCACCGTGGATTTATCGTCAAGCAAGTCGCTGGTACACAAAACCACGAAAGCAAAGTGGCTAGCGTTGAAATCATTGTCGACAGTGATCGCCCTATCTCATTTTTGACCAATCAGATCGAAAAACTATGGGATGTCCGCACTGTTGAAGTCACGCAAATCGCTCGTGACGAATTACCAAATAACAACTTACAACAAAAGATTTGTGCATAAGGAAGGCAATAATGGCTACAAAAACAGCAGATTACATTTGGTTTAATGGTGAAATGGTTCCTTGGGCAGAGGCAAACGTCCACGTTTTGACTCATGCTATGCACTACGGCACTTCCGTTTTTGAAGGCGTACGCTGCTACAACACACCAAAAGGTCCAATTGTCTTCCGCCATCTTGAGCACGCAAAGCGCTTAAAAGATTCAGCGAAAATCTACCGCTTCCCTATCCCGTACACGGTTGAAGAGATCATGGAAGCGACGCGCGAAACAATCCGTCAAAACAAACTGGATAGCGCTTACATTCGCCCACTCGGTTTTGTCGGTAACGTTGGCCTTGGTGTATGTCCACCAGCAGGCACGGAAATGGAACTGATCATTGCCGCATTCCCTTGGGGTTCTTACCTAGGCGAAGAAGCACTAGAAAACGGTGTGGATGCAATGATCTCTAGCTGGAACCGCGCAGCACCAAACACAATTCCAACCGCAGCAAAAGCAGGCGGTAACTACCTATCATCACTACTGGTTGGTGGTGAAGCTCGTCGCCATGGTTACGATGAAGGTATCGCACTGAGCGTAGATGGCTACCTATCTGAAGGTGCTGGTGAAAACATCTTTGTGATTAAAGATGGCGTAATCATGACTCCTCCAGCAACCAGTGCCATTCTACCTGGTATCACTCGTGACTCGATCATGACTATCGCACGCGATCGCGGTTATGAAGTACGTGAAGCAAACATCGCTCGTGAAGCACTTTACCTTGCAGACGAAGTCTTCATGACAGGTACAGCGGCAGAAGTCGTGCCAGTATCCACCATAGACAAAATTGAAGTAGGTAGCGGCAAGCGCGGTCCAATTACGAAAGAACTTCAAGAAGCTTACTTCGGCCTATTTAATGGCACCACAGAAGATAAGTGGGGTTGGTTAGATTACGTTTACCCAGCAGACGCGGCAAAATAAGGAAGTAGTAAGATGCCTAAATATAGATCAGCCACCACCACTCACGGACGTAACATGGCTGGCGCTCGTGCCCTATGGCGTGCCACTGGCGTAAAAGATGACGATTTCGGTAAGCCGATTATCGCGGTTGTAAACTCATTCACTCAATTTGTTCCAGGCCACGTGCACCTAAAAGATATGGGCCAACTGGTTGCCGGAGAAATTGAAAAAGCTGGCGGTATCGCCAAAGAATTCAACACCATTGCGGTCGATGACGGCATCGCTATGGGTCACGGTGGCATGCTTTACTCTCTGCCATCACGTGAATTGATCGCAGACTCAGTAGAGTACATGGTCAATGCACACTGTGCTGATGCCATGGTATGTATTTCGAACTGTGACAAAATCACTCCAGGAATGATGATGGCAGCTATGCGCCTTAACATTCCTGTTATTTTTGTCTCTGGCGGTCCAATGGAAGCGGGTAAAACTAAGCTTTCAGAGCAAATCATCAAACTGGATCTTGTTGATGCCATGATTCAAGGCGCCGATCCAACGGTTTCTGATGAGCAAAGTGAGCAAATTGAACGTTCAGCGTGTCCAACTTGTGGCTCATGCTCTGGCATGTTCACCGCCAACTCAATGAACTGTCTCACCGAAGCACTTGGTCTCTCTCAGCCGGGTAACGGTTCCATGTTGGCAACACACGCAGACCGCGAGCAACTGTTCATCAATGCAGGTAAGCGTATCGTAGACTTGACCAAACGTTACTACGATCAAGATGATGAATCGGCTCTGCCACGCAACATTGCTAACCGTCCAGCGTTTGAAAATGCGATGGCTCTTGATATTGCCATGGGCGGTTCGAGCAACACAGTTTTACACCTACTCGCCGCTGCGCAAGAAGGTGAGATTGATTTTGACATGAATGACATTGATGAGATGTCTCGTCGCGTACCACATCTTTGTAAAGTGGCACCATCGACTCAGAAGTACCACATGGAAGACGTACACCGCGCGGGCGGTGTGATGGCAATTCTGGGTGAACTGGATCGCGCCGGCCTTCTCAACGGTGACACAAGCACAGTCTTGGGCATGTCGATGAAAGAGCAGCTTGCTCAATACGACATCATGCAAACTGAAGATGAAGCGGTACTTAAGTTCTTCCGCGCTGGCCCTGCGGGTATCCGCACCACGAAAGCCTTCTCACAAGATTGCCGTTGGGATCGTCTTGATGATGATCGCGCAGAAGGCTGTATTCGCACCAAAGAGAACGCCTTTAGCCAAGAAGGTGGCTTAGCGGTACTTTCAGGTAACATCGCTGTAGACGGCTGTATTGTTAAAACAGCTGGTGTGGATGAAGAAAACCTTAAATTCCAAGGCCCAGCAATTGTATTTGAAAGCCAAGACACCGCCGTTGATGGCATCTTGGGCGGTAAAGTAAAAGCGGGCGAAGTGGTTGTTATCCGCTACGAAGGTCCAAAAGGTGGCCCAGGTATGCAAGAGATGCTTTACCCAACCACTTACCTAAAATCTATGGGTCTAGGTAAATCTTGTGCCCTACTGACTGATGGTCGATTCTCTGGTGGTACATCAGGCCTATCGATTGGTCACGCCTCTCCAGAAGCAGCAAGTGGCGGTACGATTGGTCTGGTTCAAGATGGCGATATTATTACCATCGATATCCCAAGCCGCTCTATCACTCTGGATGTGCCGGAAGCAGAATTAGCTGCACGCCGCGCGAAACAAGATGAGCTAGGTTGGAAACCTGCGAACCGTCAACGTGAAGTCTCTTTTGCTCTAAAAGCTTACGCAAGTATGGCAACCAGCGCAGACAAAGGTGCGGTGCGAGACAAATCCAAGCTAGAGGACTAGCTTATGCCTGACTCTCAACCAGCAAAACAGCTGCTACAAACTGGCGCGGACTACCTGCGCCAGATCTTGCGTGCACCTGTGTATGAAGTGGCGACGGTAACGCCACTTCAAGATATGCCTCGACTTGAAGAGCGCATTGGCAACAAAGTGCAAATCAAACGAGAAGATCGCCAACCGGTACATTCGTTTAAGCTGCGCGGTGCTTACAACATGGTCGCAAGCCTTAGCGAAGCTCAAAAATCGGCTGGGGTCATTGCAGCCTCAGCGGGCAACCACGCACAAGGCATGGCACTATCTGGTACTAAACTTGGCATCAAAACCACCATTGTGATGCCAAAAACAACCCCAGACATTAAAGTTGATGCTGTACGTAGCTTTGGTGGCAATGTGGTCTTGCACGGTAGCAACTTTGATGAAGCCAAAGCAGAGGCTGAACGCCTGTCTACAGAACATGGCTATACCTTTGTCCCGCCATTTGATCACCCATTAGTGATCGCAGGCCAAGGCACAATTGGTATGGAAATGCTGCAGCAAAACGGTCACCTAGACTACATTTTCGTCCCAGTTGGGGGCGGCGGTTTGGCTGCAGGTGTTGCGGTACTAGTCAAACAGCTGATGCCTGAAATCAAAGTCATCGCCGTTGAGCCAGAGGATTCAGCTTGCCTAAAAGCCGCTCTTGATGCGGGTGAGCCTGTCGTACTGGACCAAGTCAGCATGTTTGCCGATGGGGTTGCCGTTAAGCGTATCGGTGAAGAGACCTTCCGTCTGTGTGAACAGTTTATCGATGGCCATATTTCTGTTTCAAGCGATGAAATCTGCGCTGCTGTAAAAGATATTTTTGAAGATACCCGCGCAATAGCGGAGCCTTCAGGCGCTCTAGCACTAGCTGGTCTTAAAAAGTATGCCGAGCAACATCAGTTAAAAGGCAAAAATTTAAGTACAGTATTATCTGGAGCAAACACCAATTTCCACGGTTTACGCTATGTCTCTGAGCGATGTGAATTGGGTGAAAAACGTGAAGGTCTACTCGCCGTCACTATCCCAGAACGTCAGGGCGCTTTTTTCGAGTTTTGTAACTTGATTGGTGGCCGAGCCGTGACAGAGTTTAACTACCGCTACAACGACGACAAATTAGCCAATATCTTTGTCGGTGTTCGTTTACAAGGTGGGCAAGAAGAGCTCGACCACATCATTCACGATTTACGTAATGGCGGCTACCCGGTTGTCGACCTCTCTGATGATGAAATGGCCAAGCTACACGTTCGTTACATGATTGGTGGTAAACCATCGAAACAGCTCAAAGAACGCCTCTACAGTTTTGAGTTTCCAGAATACCCTGGGGCTTTGGTTAAGTTCTTAAGCACGCTCGGTACCCATTGGAACATTAGCCTGTTCAACTATCGTAATCACGGTGCAGACTATGGCCGAGTTCTATGTGGTTTCGAATTAGATGAGTCGGACTTATCCCAGTTCTCTGCGCATCTACGTGAATTGGGTTACCAATGTAAGGATGAAACGGACAACCCGTCCTACAAATTCTTCCTCTCCTAAATACAATAAAGCCAATCATTCGATTGGCTTTATTTTCATCATCACTAAAATAAGCAAAATGCGTGATACGCATAAATATAATGCTAAAGTTTCATTTTAGTCATAGCCATTTTAGGTCTACACTCAACTCAGTTTTTAAATTGCTGCTCTATGTTGTGGAGATCACCTATGTTTAACGCACTGATTCTAAACCAAGAAGACAAACGCACTATCGCTTCAATCGAACAGATCGACGAAGCACAATTACCAGAAGGTGACGTCCTAATCGAAGTCGATTACTCATCACTAAACTACAAAGATGGTTTAGCGATTACCGGTAAAGGCAAAATTATCCGCAACTTCCCTATGGTGCCAGGTATAGATCTCGCAGGCACCGTAGTGAGTTCAGAAGATGATCGCTACCAAACTGGCGACAAAGTGGTTCTGACTGGTTGGGGTGTCGGTGAAAACCACTGGGGTGGTATGGCACAACGTGCGCGTCTAAAAGCAGATTGGTTAGTGCCCCTACCACAAGGCTTAGACAACAAAAAGGCCATGATGGTCGGTACTGCTGGCTTTACTGGCATGCTGTGTGTGCAAGCGCTGCTTGATGCGGGTATCAAACCAGAAGATGGTGAAGTACTTGTCACAGGCGCAAGTGGTGGTGTTGGCTCTGTGGCGGTTACTTTGCTTGCTCAGCTTGGCTACACAGTCGCTG
>Ga0209379_10001958_pt1 | contig 12879 bp, 13 predicted proteins | sample tdDd001_FD_187124 | JGI IMG/M metagenome (GOLD analysis project Ga0209379, IMG submission 187124) | Marine sediment microbial communities from the Atlantic coast under amendment with organic carbon and nitrate - tdDd00.1 (SPAdes)... | ecosystem: Environmental > Aquatic > Marine > Coastal >...
GTAGCCAGGCAACAAAAATACCACTGAGTACGGTTATTCCAAAGCTGTGAATCGCATGTGTTTGACTCAATGCGAGTAAACCAAACGACAATAGAGTCGTCATGGCAGATAAGGTAATCGCCAACAAGGTACTGTGGCTACGTGCTTTTTCTGCAAAAAAGAGGGTGTAGTCGATGCCAATACCAATGATCAGTATCAGAGCCAGTAGGTTGAACAAGTTCAAGGTTGACCCTAACGCTGATGCGGCCGCCAAACCTACCACACAGGCAATGACTGAAGGGAGTAGAATCAGACAACCGTGACGCAGCCCATAACGTTTGAACAATAGAGCTGCAATTACACTAAGAGCGAGCACGAGTAACTCCATCACTTTAACGCGATAGTCAGCGAACAGCGCTGAGATTTCTTCCGCTTTGTTTAAGTAGCTGACATCTGATTCACTATTAGCGAATGCTTTGACGATGGCTGGATTTTTGAGTTCATTGAGCATAATAACGCTCGCAACTTGCCCATCGATATTGCCTACATAGAGGAAGCGAACTGGCTCAGACACGGCTTGCTGTAGGTAACTTTGTAACGAAATAGGTGAGAACTCTGCGTCAAAGCTTGGCTGTGTCGCTAGGCCTAAGGTTTGTGCTAAGGGCTCTCCTTGTGAGGCGTATAGCTGCTCAATCAGTGCAAAATCACTCTGCTGCGTCTTGGTTGAAGTGAGATACTGAGAAAGGCTCTGGTAGCCTTTCATTAACCCATTCGTTTTCCATGTATCTAACGTTACGCTCAAAGATTCTAAACGCTGCATCAATGCGTCGTCATTTGGCGCTGTCACAACGAGCATTTGCTGAGACGACTGTAATCCACTGAGCTGAGTGATAAAGCTTTCTTGCTGCTTAAGTTGCTCAGGCATGGCTTGAAGTTGACGAATATCGTCATCGTAATGAAGCTGGCTGAGTGGCCAAGCGCTTATCAGTAAACATGCAACGGGTAAACCGATTCGAGTTGAAGGCTTTGCCCAAACCGTTAGCCAAGCTTGCCAAAGTGACAGACCCGGCAGTGGGCGCGATTGACTTGGCTTTGCAGCTAGGATTGGATACCAAGCGACGACAGTCGCATAGGCACCAACAAGGCCAACCGACGAGAATAAGGCCAATTGTTGCAGCCCAGGAAAAGGCGCAATCAACATACCTAAGTAGCCAATTAGACTGGTAACAAGCCCCATGGTGATGGCCGCAAATATATGCTTGAGCCCTTGTTGACTATTCCACTTGTCTCCTGCGGCTAGACGCTCAGTCAGATAATGAAAGGCGTAGTCGATAGAAACACCAATTAAGCTAGCTCCAAATACCAGACTAAACAGGTGAACCGTTCCAAACAGCCAAGTGGTGACAGACAAGGCGGCAATAAGGCCGACAGAGATCGAAAGTAATGCCAGTGAAAGTGGTGTAACGCTACGAAAAACGAAGACAAATAAAGCTATCACGCCGAGCAAAGAAAATAGTCCAATGGTGCTGATTTCAGATTTAGCGCTCTGAGTCCCAAATTCTGCGTAGAAGAGGACACCTGTGTGGTAAATCGTCGCTTGAAGGTTTTTCTTTAAGCCTTGTTCAATCTCCTCAATCTGGCGTACGCCTTGCTGCGCAGTCAAGCTATAAGGTGAGTCCTTGAGTGTGGCTGTGATCAAAATGTAACTTTGACCATCTTGCTCGACCGTTAAAAAATTATCTTTTAAGACGAACGCCGAGTTTTTCTGGCTTACGTTAGTCAGGTAATCACGAAATAGTAAAAATGGGTCATTGCTCAACTCTTGACCTGTCACCCCAGAGAACGGGTTATAGAGTGATTGAAGCACATGTTGAACTTGCGCTTGAGGTTGCTCTGACAACTGCTGACGTTGTGCGGGGGTTAACTGTTGGAAGCGATGCTTAAAATAGTATTTGGCCCACTGACTTTGTTGTTCTGCACCAATTTGACCTGTAACTTCATTGAACAGGTGTGTTTGGGTCAGTGATTGGCTGAGCATTGTTGCTGCCTGAGTGAGTTGCTCTTGCTCAGGGGCCGTGATAACAAACACCACCTTATCGCTCATCTTATTTGAAACGGATTCGAATGCTTGTTCAGCCACCGGATTTTGCTGATTTTTTGGCAGCAGTTTGAGGATATTCGTTTCAATTGGAGAGTGAGCAGTACCAAGCCATTGCTGTGCGAGTAAGGCTAGGAAAAGTAAAACGATTCCTAGCCAACTGTATGCGATTAGTTTACTGCTAAACCCAGAGTTAGAAGCTGAATTGTGCTTGTTCAGCATCGGTCAATTCCTCTGGCTGAGATGTTTGGTTACTAAATTGAATTTCAGTCTTATCACCGCGGAGTTCTTGCAGTTCAAGCTTGTCGATGTCATCGCGTCCAGTAAGCTGAATGTGTTTGAAAACCGCATTTAAAGGTGGTTGCTTTGGTGATAATAGAAGTGTCCACTGGCCTTCCGAGACAGAGAAATCCATCTCAAACTGCGCTTTTAACGCGTCAGTATTCCCATGAAAGACGTCGAGAAATACATGACTAAAGTAGAAAGCCATTGGATTCTCTTTAGCGGTGATAATTTGCGGTGCTTGACCTGAGAATGTTTGGCGAAGCTTGTTTTCTGTTAGGACTAAATTGACCGGGAATGGCGTATTTTGCTGCCATAACAAGCCATCTGATTTACTGAGTGTAAAGCGACCTTGGGATGTCAGTGGCAGTTCAAACATCTCTAAATGACGAGATTGAGTGAAGTCACCGCGTACGATATTACTTTTCGCCAGTTGCTGTTGCAGTGAAGGCAAATTGGTCACTTCTGCACTAACAAAAGGAGAGACGCAAATCAGCATCAGCGAGAGCCATTTTTTCATTGTTCAATATTCCCGGTTTGATGCCATTGGCTTACTTTGTCCATGAAAACCTTCGGCGAGACAAAACACATCTCTTGTTTTTCAATGGAAACCGCGACTTGAGTCGTGTGTGCTTTGCACATTCGTTGTCCTGTCTCGGCATCATAGATAACGTAATCGACACGCAACCTGTTTTCCCACTCAGAGAGCTTGGCGCAGACACGAATTGTGTGGTTAAACGGAATCGCTTTTACGTACTTAACGCGAGTATCAATGATAGGCCACATGTAACCTGACTCGTTCATCGCCAAATAACCATAGCCAATTTTATCCATCATCACGCGGCGAGCTTCCTCAAAGAAGCGGAAGAAGTTGCCATGATAGATAACGCCCATTGGATCCGCATCTTGGAATGAGGTGACCATAGTCACCTCAGCTTCAAGTGGGTATTGAATCTCTTGATCCATTACGCCTCCGGGTACAATGACCAGTGGCGCTGCTGAATTCGCGAGATGAAGTGGCGCAGATCGTGTTCTAACGGGCGATCTTCAGCGACAAATTCAAACTCACTTAATACGGCATCACGAATCATTTTAAGATTGTCACTCATGTGCTGCTCATCGAGCTCATTGTGACGCCGGCGAATCTCAACCGCTTGAATACTCGCGAGTAGAGAGGCTGCAGCAACTTGTTCAGTCAGCTCTAGCACTCGGATACAATCGCGCGCAGCAATCGTACCCATGCTCACTTTATCTTGGTTGTGACATTCGGTTGAGCGTGAGAACACACTCGCAGGCATGGTGTGTTTCAAGGCTTCTGCTGTCCAAGCTGAAATACCAATTTGCACCGCTTTGAAGCCGTGGTTTATTGGTTTACGCTCACCTTCTGCCCCAGTTAAGTTGAAAGGCAAACCGTTGTTGAATTTGTAATCCATCAACTGAGCCATTTGACGATCAAGCAGATCCGCCAAGTTAGCGATGCCCGTTTTGAGCGTATCCATCGCCATCGCAATATGACCACCGTAGAAATGACCACCGTGAAGAACGCGTTCGTTGTCGCCGTCGATGATTGGGTTGTCGTTGGCGCTGTTTAGCTCGTTCTCAATCATTGAACGCAGCCATGGCAGGGAATCTTGCACTACACCAATCACGTGCGGAGCACAACGTAGTGAGTAGCGGTCTTGCAGGCGGTCACTGTTACGTGGCGGGCGCTCTGCTTTGAGATCGTCACGTAGCCATGCAGCCACTTGTTGTTGGCCTGGATGAGGTTTCACTGCGAACAGGGCTTCGTCAAAATGGAAGTCATTGCCATGCATGCCAACCGAGACCATTGCCGTAATCTTGGTACACAATTGCGCTAAGTATTCTGCACGTTTGTAGGCCAAACAAGCCAGAGCCGTCATGACTGATGTGCCGTTCATTAATGCTAAGCCTTCTTTTGGCTTTAGCTGAATCGGAGAAATTCCCAGCTCAGCAAATACGTCTGCGGTAGGGCGCTCTTTACCCTTATAAAGCACATCGCGTTCGCCAATCAAAGCGGCAGCAAGATAAGAAAGAGGTGTTAAATCACCGCTGGCACCCACCGAACCTTCTTGTGGAATACGCGGCGCAATGTCGTGATTAATCAGTGTGATGATTTGATTTAATAGATCGTGACTGACACCAGACACGCCTTGTGCCAATGAGCATAAACGTGTCGCAAGTACCGCTCTTGCTTGCTCATGGTTTAGTACTTCGCCAAGGCCACAGCCGTGAAAACGCGTCAAATGGAGTGGTAGCTCGTCGACAAGATTAGGTGGAATCGCAACCGTACACGAATCTCCGTAGCCCGTGGTTACACCATAAATCACGCCTTCTTCTTTCAGCAGTCGCTCTAAGAACGCGACGCCACGGTCGATTTTCGCTGTAAATTCTGCAGAGTTGTTGAGTTTGGCGTTCGAGCCTTGTGCAATTGCAACGACATCTTCAATCGTGAGTGCTTGTGCGCCAAAGGTGATAGCGTGGTTATTTTGCGTCGTCATCTTGCTGATTACTCAATGTCCAAAAGTTGAAAAAATTATACCACTGCAATGGAGCTTGCAAGGTGTAGTGTTCGAGTCGATTTGCGTAGCGTTGTACTACGTCTTGGAGCGCTTGCTGACGCTCTTTTCTAGGTAAGGCAATTTTATCGCTAAAATGTTCAAAGTAGACGTTAAAATGCGGTGTTTCGCTATGATCGTCTCTTAATCCAAACAAAAGATAAACCGGAGCTTTTAACACAGAGGCTAACATAAAGGGGCCTTGCGGAAACGGCGCTGGTTTGCCTAGGAAATCTGCCCAAACTGAGCGGCTCTCTTTGCTGGTGGATGTTCTATCGCCTACGATCACAACCCATTCGCCCTGCTCAATTTTCTGCTGCAATAGAATTGCGGTATCTGGCCCCATGGTACTGACCTGAATCAAATTGAGCTCTGAGTTAGGGTTGACCGCTTTCATAACCGCGTTAAAGCGTTCAGCGTGCTCAGTAAAGACCAGAGCATTAATTTTGATATGAGAATGACGTCGGCTGAGCGCACGGCATAATTCGATATTGCCCAGGTGAGATCCCAATAGCAGTACACCTTGCTTATTGTCGACGATCTCTTGGAAGTGCTCTTGACCGTGAATGGTTAAGTTGTCGACGCTAAAGTCGCCTTTCCATGCCGCTAGTTTGTCGAGCATAGTATGGCCGAATGACAACAGATGCTGGTAACTATCTAAATCCGCTGGAAGCTGAATCGATTGTTGCTGAGCATAGAGTTTAAGCTGATCTAAGTAGATTTCTGAGGCTTGTTTAGCATCTTTCCCGGTTAGGTAATAGTAACGCATAACTAGTTTAAGAATTACGTTAAAGGCTTTTCTACCAAGCAGGCTATAAATGGCTAACATCAATTTGATGCCGATAACTGTGCCTTGCTCTTGGCGTTTAGACCAATGGCTTTGCTCTGCTTGGCTACGCTTTCTAGCCAGTAACTTAGGGATACGTGGCAACATGCCAAAGAATAAGCGCGTATGCATCCAACTGATTTTGACGTTATCCCAAAGCACATCAAAGTGAGAGATTCCATCTTCTGGATAGATGACGCGAGTCTCTACAAAGTCGACCTCTACCCCTTCCCAATATAGGCGCACCATGATTTCAGTGTCGAAATCCATTCTTTGACCAATTTTGTACTTGTTGAGCAATGCAATGGTTTGTGCAATAGGGTAAGAGCGGAAGCCGCACATACTGTCTTTGAGTGATAACGAGAGTGTTTCAATCCAAACCCAAATGTGGGTTGCATAGCGGCCGTACAAGCGTGATTTAGGTACGCTTTCATCGTAGATAGGTTGGCCGGAAATCAGGTGCGTGGGTTGGCTCTCTGAAGCTGAAATTAGCTCAGGAAGCGCTTTAATATCGTGTTGACCGTCTGCATCAATTTGAATTGCGTGGCTGTATCCGAGCTGATTAGCCTGACGGATACCTGCGATGACCGCACCACCTTTGCCTTGGTTTTCATCAAGGGTCAGTAAGGTAACGTTATCGAGTATTTCGACCTCTTTTAATGCTCGCTTGGTTTCTGGGTCACTGCCGTCGTCAACAATGATAAAAGGGAAGTCAAAACTGTGTAGTGACGACACTACAGCGGCAATGGTGCCACCGTGGTTGTAGCAAGGGATCAGAAAGCAAGGCTGGAAATTATTCACTTTTCTCACCCAATTTCATTTTTCCTGAAGAGTGAGTAACGATTTGATCGTCGTGAACCGAGGTGTATTTAAACGCTAGCTTTTGTCGCTCTACATCCCAAGTCAACTCGAGCATTACTTCTGCATCTGGCAGGATTGGCTCTTGGAATTTGATCACTTCCATCCCTTTAAATGTCTCTGGCGTTTGAAGATGCTCTATAGCGTAATACAAAGCCCAATCGATCTGACTGACACCAGGCAGCAGAGGGAAGTGAGTAAAGTGACCTCGAAAATCAAGAATATCGGCATCGACTTTGAGTGACAAAGTGACGCTGTTTTCTCGAACTTCAATATTCGTAATCGTGGGTTTTCTTTTATCCATATTCGAGTCAAATCTTATGATTGGAATAGTTTTTCTATTTCTGAAACTTGACGTTTACCTTGGCTATTCAAAGGCACTTCGTCAACTAAACGGAATTTTCGAGGTATCGCAATTGGCTCTAACCAGTCACGCAGAGCTTTGCGCAAGGCTAACCAAAACTTCCCTTTGCCAAGTTTCTCTAATTCGTCATTACCCATATCTGTTAAGACGATAACAGCACAAAGTGATAGACGGGTAGTATCCGAAATGGCAATGACCGCACTCTCTTCAATCCATTCTAGTTGCTCTAAGCGTTTTTCCACTTCAACCAAAGAGACGCGTTTTTCTTCTACTTTGACGATACGGTCTGTTCGGCCACGTAGTTCAAAGGTCACTGTATCATGGAAATAACATTCGTCAGCAGTTTGGTACCAATGCTCTCCATCAATATGAGGGGACTTGAGCCTTAAGCATCGCTCACTGTTTAGTTCAGCCTTAATGCCAGGGAAGAGAGTCCAAGGTGTTGTCGAGCTGTGCTGCTGGCGATAAGCAATGCCTCCGGTTTCAGTACTGCCAAACACTTCCATCGGTAAAGCGTTGAACAAGCTCTCGCTGTGCTGGGCAGCATTGTTGGGGAGCGGGCCACCAGACGAAAAAATGGCACGTAACTTGGCTTGATTGTGTTCATCATTGAGTCGTTTCAGCAGCGCCGGGCTACTGATTAACGTTGTGTCGATATTGGCGTGCTGAACGACTTGCTCAGGAAACTCAAGATTGTAGACCGCGAAAGGGCGTCCGGCGCACAGTGGCCAAAGGACGCGGAACAGCAATCCGTAGATATGCTGGTGAGAAACGGTGCTTTCGATTTTGCTGTCTGCGAGCTGCGCACCCCATAGGCTTTCTAAAATCGCGATTTCAGTGTCGAGTTGTAGAAGACTTTTGGTGATGGCTTTCGGTTTGCCGCTAGAGCCAGAGGTAAACAGAGTAATCTGGCACGGCTGAGCAGATAGTGATGACCATGACGGAACGCTTGAGCTATTACCAATAACTGGGTTGATGGTTTGAATATCGCCAGTTAGATGAATTACGTCATCGTGTAGCAATAGATCGAAGTGTTCACTGAGTTCACGCACGGCTTCAGGTTGGTAGTTTCCGGGTAGTACGATGGACTTTTCTGCGTAACAACAAGAATAAAAGCTCACAGCGAACTGGTAGCTATCACCAAAACATAGCGCGACACGCTGAGCTGGTAGCGCTAATAGGCGCTGAGTATTTTGCGCGACATCTGCTTGAAAATCGGCCCATGTGAAAACGTGGTCTGCGACAGAGGCAACCTTATGCTGCTTGGGTCTTATTGCAGAGAGTAGCTCCGTCATAGGAGAAAAGTGATGATTCGCTAGACTCATGATGTTTACTGGTCCTTTCGAACAAACTGGCGAACAATCCACTCACCAGCAAATAGGCTACCAGCAAGAAGGTAGCTGATTAAGCCGTTGTATAGAGTCCATAATTCAAGTGGCTGGAAACAGGTATAGAGCGCAATCAAGCCGTTTAAGACAAAGAATCCGCACCACACTTTGGTTACTTTGCGTGTGTATCTGACGCCGCTTTCTGGTAACTCTGGCTCTTGAAGCCTAGCTAAGCGCTCAATAATGGTTTGAGATTGATTTAGGCTGCTAGCAAATAGGATCAACATACAGACGTTGACGACTACAGGGTAAAACGTTAACCAACCATGCTGCTTAAATACAATTCCGAGACCCACTAGCGTAATGCCTGTGATCGCACTGATCTGGGCAACTTGCTTGAGTTCTTTGAGTTTGCTGCGCTGAGCGAAGAGTAGACGGGCTCCTAAGGCGGCGATAAGAAATATCCCCACCCAGGAAAGACCGAATTTATCGATGCCAAAATAAACGGCGAATGGATATGCAAGTAGGACAACTGCAGACAGAGCTGTCAGCAATTGTCGCATTATGCTTCCTTAAGAAGCTCAGTGACTGCATTCACAACATCATCGACAGTACGAACTGTACTAAATTCTGCTGGTTTGATTTTCTTGCCTGTCACGTTTTGTAGGTGAACAACAAGATCAACAGCGTCGATACTGTCTAAATCTAAATCTTGATATAAGTGTGCTTCAGGTACGATATCTGCGGCATCAATCTCAAATAATTCTTCAAGTGCGTCCTTCACTTGGTTAAATACTTGTTCTTTGTTTACATCTGTCATGAGAAAGTACCTACGAATTATTCGCTGATCTGCGAAGAAATATATTTTGCTAGATTGCTGACTGAAGCGAAGTGTTCACGTGTATTAGAATCATCCGCATCAATGACAATATTGTATTGCTTCTTAATCGCTAAGCCCAGTTCTAGCGCGTCAATAGAATCCAAACCTAGACCATCTCCAAAAAGTGGTGCGTCAGTTTCAATATCTTCGATGGTCAGATCTTCAAGATTTAGAGCATCAATAATAAGTTGTTTAATTTCGTTGTGTAATTTTTCCACTGGGACCTGCTTGTGACTATTGGTTTTCTGGAAAGAGGGTTTCACTTAAATGTTGCTGCAAACGTCGCGCGGCAATCGTAGGGGACGTAGTTTGCTCTATAAATGGCTTAACCTCAACTTTATCCTTAACTTCGACGAGGAAAAAGGGTTTTGTTGGGGGGACTTGATACCACTTTTTCTCTTTTGTGAGAAAACTCGGAGTTACCGTAATATGAACTAGACGCAAATCAGTTTCTGTTCTTACGGCTATTTGCGCAGAGCCTCGTTGTAATTTTGATTTTATACCGGGTGTTGTGCGTGTTCCTTCAGGGAAAACCAATAACACATTACCTTGCTCAAAACGTTCGGAGCAGATGGCAAGTAGATCATCGGGTGTTTCATTTGGAATGTAGCCCGCGGCTTTGACAATGTGCTTCATAAAAGGGTTAGCCCAAATGGCGGATTTGACTAAACAGTCACATCGCTCTAATTGAGAGGCGATCAGCACATAGTCGATTAGGCTAGGGTGGTTGGCAACAATCAGGCAGTTTTTATCCTGCTTGAGAATTTCTCCGCCAATGATCTTATAATCGATCGCGCCAGTAAATTTCATTAGGCGACAAAAACGGTGGAATGAACGCTGGATAGCGCCCTGCACTCGGTACTCTCTTTCCGTTTGGTTGCGACTAGAAAGAGAGATTAAAGGAATAACAATAAAGCTGAGAGCCAGTCCACCGGCCCCAAATACTGAAAAGCAAAATCCTGTTGCGAACACACGCCAGTATTGGTTTAGTTTGTTCATTGCTTCTGCCAAATCCATGTTTGATTTGGAGCCTGAAGCGTCCATTGAGTCTGATCTGACAGGAAATGGCGAATAAACTCAAGCCCTTGAGGTTGCTTTGGTTCTGCGTCTGTCGTGCTGGTGGCCTTAGAAAAACGGTACTCATCACCTTTAGAAAGCACCAAACCTAGCGCGTAACCTTGGTAGGATTGGTTTTCGTATTGTTCGTACACATCCGGCAGTGGCTCATCAAAATCCACTAACAATAAGTTGTGGTCTGGGTGGTTTTCAAGGTATGCCCACGCTTCCACCATCGCACTTTGGAAGGTATTTTCACCTGCGGCAATGGAAGTCAACGGAATAGGTTTTTTGGTTGCAATGGTAGCGAGACCTGCGGCGGTGTTGTGAACAGATTGAGAAAACGCCATTGGAGAGGCTTCTTCACCAGCCACAATCTCTTCTATTAATTTTGCGCTTCTGGCGAGTTCACCATGACGACTGGCAAAGACTAAATAGTCGACATCGTATTGATTGAGCAATTCAATACTGGTTTGGACTGCCATTTTACTCAAGTTACTCATTCTTCGACGCATCATTGGCGGGACAGCAGAAACGTCCACTTTTCCTTCTGATGGCCATTCAAGTGTTTGGCTCCACGTTTTCCAGTCGTCTGGTTGGGATAAGCCGCTAGAGTGCGCTAGCCATGCGTTGATCTTAAAAGAGAGTTTTATGTCTGAATTTGGCATAAGATATTGAATTATTGCTCTACGACGAAATACTATTACTGAACTACTTAGTAAAATAAAGGAACCATGATTATGTCACCATTAAAATTACTTAGCTCATTGCTGTTGGCTCTATTACTGGTCGGTTGTGGACGCGTCCAACCAGTGATGAATATCGAGGATACTCCAGTTGCGTATAATCTTCAAAATAAACAAGTAAAAGCGGCAATTATGCAAGCTGCAATGGATCGCGGTTGGGTTGTGGAAGAAGTGGGTCCAAACGAATTAACTGCAAAATTGTTGGTTCGTGACCACTTTGCTGAAGTGAAAATTCCATTTAATGAAAAGTTTTACTCAATTATTTATCTTAACTCAGAAAACTTGAAAGCAGATGATGGCAAAATCCATCGCAATTATAATCGTTGGGTTAATAACTTAAACGTTGATATTAAACGTAAACTCTCTTCAACTGCTGCAATGCAGTAGTCTTTTAGATTCACTATTAGTTAGGTTTTTCCGTGATACATAAAAAAAATGACCCGTTTAACGCTCTAGAAGCGAAAACAGAAGCTCAAAAACTTTCTTTTGCTCCGATCGTGTTTCATACAGCACGAACATTACGTGATTTAGGCATTTTGTCTGCACTTGATAAGGCTGGAGAGAAAGGTTTGAGTGCCCCTGAAATCGCTGCTCAAACCGGCGTATCGGAATATGGCGTTAAGGTGCTACTTGATATGGCTATTAGCGCTCATATTGTTTTATGGGAGAAGCCTAACTATTCGATGGCGAACCTTGGATTCTTTTTGCTGCATGATGGTATGACACAAGCCAACATGGACTTCACCGCGGACGTTTGTTACGCCGCTATGATGCATCTAACAGAATCGATTACAGAGGGTAAACCAGCTGGCCTTAAAGAGTTAGGTGACTGGGAAACCATTTATCAAGGTTTATCAAAACTGCCTGAGAAAGCGAAAGAGAGTTGGTTTAAATTTGATCATTTCTATTCGGATCGTTCTTTCCCAGTATTGCTGGAAGAAGTGTTCAAATCTGAGCCTAAAAAAATTGTCGACATAGGCGGCAATACGGGTAAGTGGGCAATGCAATGTTGTGGCTATAGCTCCGATGTTGAAATCACTATTGTCGATTTACCGCAGCAACTAGAAATGGCAATGGCGAACGCAGAGCAACATGGCTACCAAGATCGCGTTCATCCATTCCCAGCTAATATGCTAGATAAGCAACAATCGCTGCCAGAATTCGCCAATGTTTGGTGGATGAGTCAGTTCCTTGATTGTTTCTCGCCAATGGAAATTCTTAGCATCCTTAAACGCGTTAAGCAGCAGCTTCGTCCTGGTGATTCGGTGTACATTCTCGAACTGTTTTGGGATGCGCAAAAGTACGACGCTGCATCATACAGTTTGAATGCGACGTCGCTCTACTTCACTTGTCTTGCGAATGGTAATAGCCGTTTCTATCGTAGCGATGACTTCTTGGAAATTATCGAAGAAGCAGGCTTAGTGATAGAAGAGCGTACAGACAATATTGGCCTTGGCCACACTTTGTTGAAACTTAAAGCGCAGTAATTGCGTTCTAATCAAAAATAATAATTATGAAAACAGAATCTACTCAAGTTGTCGTTGTTGGCGCAGGGCCTTCGGGCTCTACCGTTTCTGCACTATTGAAAGCTCAAAATGTTAGTGTGATCGTGATAGAAAAAGCGCAATTCCCGCGCTTTTCTATTGGTGAAAGTTTGCTGCCTGCCTGCATGGAAGTGGTTGAACAAGCCGGGATGACTCAGGCGGTTGATCAGCATGGTTTCCAATATAAAGATGGTGCAGCGTTTCGTCGTAATGGTGTTTATAGCCAGTTTAACTTTACGGAAAAATTCACTTCTGGCCCGGGAACAACCTATCAGGTTCAGCGAGGCAGTTTTGATAAAGTGTTGGCTGACAGTGCGGTTAGCCAAGGGGTAGAGATTCGTT
>Ga0209379_10001959_pt1 | contig 12875 bp, 14 predicted proteins | sample tdDd001_FD_187124 | JGI IMG/M metagenome (GOLD analysis project Ga0209379, IMG submission 187124) | Marine sediment microbial communities from the Atlantic coast under amendment with organic carbon and nitrate - tdDd00.1 (SPAdes)... | ecosystem: Environmental > Aquatic > Marine > Coastal >...
AGTTTCCATTTTGTCAACACAATTAAATAAATTTGTCTAAAAAAATTGACATTTTGGCTACAAATAGATATTATATACTAAAGGAGAAGTTATATGACAATATATGAACGAATAAGAATGCTCAGAGAGCAACTAGGCATGACACAAGAGGAATTGGCTCATAAAGTTGGGTATAAAACCCGATCAGCAATTAATAAAATTGAGTCTGGTTCTCGTGATATTAACCAATCACAAATCAAGCTCTTTGCAGATGCTCTTCAAACTACTCCAGCTGAGTTGATGGGATGGATTAATGCAGATCATATAAAATCTAATAATCAATCTGACGAATTTGAAAACATTTCCAACATAATACTTGTAGAAGGTTCTAATGAAAAACTTTACTTCAAAGAAACATTTGATGAACTCGGTTTTACTATCATAGATATAAACGAGATTCTACAAGTGAAAATAGATGGACAAATACATGAGATTACTAGAGATGACTACTTAGAATATGTTGAAAATATCGCTAGTAAACTTAAAGATGATTTCATCGATTTCATCAATCAAAAATCATATGGAAAACAATTGAATACAATAGCAGCCCACTCAACTGAGAACCTATCATCTGAGGATAAAGATAAAATAGTTAATTTTGTAAATGATTTACTTAAAAAGAAGAATAAATAAACATAGTATAAAACAAAGGATAAAATACATATTGAAATACGATGAATTACTAGATGAGGCAAATGATTTAAACTTAAGAGTGCATGAATCAGTCATGCCTATTCCCTATCTCAAAGGGCTATATGTGGATGGGAATATAATAATCGATAAGAATATTGATTCCCGTACCGAAAAGACATGCGTTCTTGCAGAAGAAATAGGACATTCCATATATACAGTTGGTGACATTTTAGATCAAGACAATATATCAAATATGAAACAAGAAAAGCTCGCTCGTAGCTGGGCATATGAAGAGCTAGTACCAATACATAGATTTATTGATGCATATAAAGAAAATATCAGAAACAGATATGAATTAGCTGATTTCTTAGATGTTACAGAGAAGTTCATAGATGAGACTATCAAATACTATCTCAATAAATATGGTCCAATAATTGAACTAGACCATTATTTGATTTATTTATCTCCACTTGGAATTTTAAAAAGATTCTAATAACTAATAAACAATACAGTAAGGAAAATCATATGAACAATTCAAATCCAAATGAACGTCTCAAAAGAGACTGGTCTCAAAACATATTTTACTTTTTCGTAAGTATTTCAATAATAGTAATCATCTCCCCATTTTTACTTAAATTCAGGATTTTCCAAAATGTAGGTGATTTTTTATTATGGGGCTTAGGAGAGTATAAAAAAGAGTACATAAACTTAATCGGTGGCATGATTGGAGCCGGTTTAGCTGTAAGTAGTGCAGTATTAATTCAACGCCGATCAAACCTTCAAAAGGAAAATGAAGAAGAACAACTTAAGAGAAATGAAATCATTAGAAAAAGCAAGCAAGTAAAACGCTATTTGGAACGTAATATTATAGCTATATGGAACATTTGGTTATGGAATACATTTGATATGAGTCACCATTTTAGAGATAGAAAAGAGTTTCCATATGAACCATACTCAATCTCTATTCATAAGATGTTAGATACATTCATTGAAATCGAGCAGTACTTAGACGAAAGTACAATTGACTTCTTTTATGATATCTATTTCTTCTCAGATAAAATTCATAGTTACGTAAATACATATAACAGTATTAAGAATGAAACTGTTCACCATCACACTCAAAATGCAAGCTTTGGAAATGTAAGCATCAATGCTGAATTTAGAAAAACACCTTCCTCTTATAATATGATAAGAACTTTAGAGTTACTATTGGAAAGAAAAGCAGGGATTTTATTTAATCTTTCTGATTTGAATTTCAAAACTGCAAGAGAAGGAGAAAGAAGCATCCATCAAAAGAAATACTCTTTCTATGATCAAAAAGAAGAGTTAGCTCGAACTTTATATTTTGAAGAAAAAAAGTATATTGAAGATGGAATATATATTGATCTTAGCAAGGAAAAGGCTACAATAGACGAATGGATGAACACAGAAAATAGAGAGTTAATTCCGAATGAACACAGAACCAAAATTATTGATTTGTGTGCAGCAAAGCTCGAGTTCGAAAACATTCATTCTGAGTATGAAGATCAAAAGAAATTTTACTTTGAGAACATGGACACCCCCCAATATAGCACAAAAATACTTGCACTATTTGATACTCTCACTAATATTTAAAAATAAAAAAATACCCTGGCGACAACCAAGGTATTTCATGATACTATTCAGGCGGGTGCCTAATATAATACCAATTCGACACTGTTATTATATCATTTATGGCACCTTGCCTGCAATAGGTGTATTTTTTATACCCTTTTGAAAGGATGTGATTAAATGAAAAATCCAAACGGATATGGTAGTGTTCTTAAACTGTCTGGTAAAAGGCGGAAACCTTTTGCTGTAAGGATAACTGTAGGATGGAATGACCAAGGTAAGCAAAAATATAAGTACATCGGATATTACGAGACTCGATCATCTGCAATGATTGCTTTAGCAGACTATCATCAAAATCCTTATGATCTTGATGCTGGCAAAATAACATTCGAAGAAGTTTTTAAGAAATGGTCGGATGAGAAATATCCTAATTACTCTAAATCTAACATTATTGCCTATAACTCATCTTATAAGGCATGTTCGCCTTTATACGAACTCAGATTCGTTGATATCAAAAAATCTCATCTTCAGAACGTAATTGATACGTGCGGTAAAAATTACCCAATGCTTCGAAAGATAAAAGTTTTATTCAACCAGTTATACAGATATGCTTTAGAAAACGACTTAGTAACAAAGGACTACTCAGAATTTGTTGAAATAAGTCATCATAAGAAAGAAGACAATGAAAGGGATCCTTTCTCTAGCAAGGAGATTTCTACTCTCTGGGACAATGTTGATAGAAATGAATATAACTCAATTATTCTAATGCTCATTTACAGTGGTGTAAGGATTTCTGAACTTCTCAATTTAAAAAAGGAAAATGTACATCTTGATGAAAAGTACTTTGATGTTGTCAGTGCTAAAACTAAGGCAGGTATAAGAAAAGTTCCAATATCAGATAAAACAATACAGTACTTTTCTCACTGGATGAGCAAAAGCTCTACTGAGTATCTTTTAGTTACACCAGATGGCGATGCTTTTACTTATAGAAATTATTATGATTCCTACTGGAAACCACTAATAACAGAGATGAACATGAAACACACTCCACATGATACTAGGCATACAACTGTATCATTACTAGTTGCAGCACATATTAATCAGACAATAATAAAGAGAATTGTTGGTCATGCTGGTGCAATGTCTCTTACAGAAAGAGTATACACGCATTTTGAGATTCAACAACTGATTGATGCAATAAATAAAATCTAAGTATGTAGCAAAAAGAATCCTTATCAAAGGATTCTTTTCAACTAATTATTTACTATTACTTCGTTGTAAGCTCTTACTTGTGCAGCTTCTAGTTTATTATACTGTTCAAGAGTTAGTTGATTTATATCTTCTTCACACTTTAAGTATTCAATAGTAGCAATTACAGTATACTCAATATTATCTACATCTGAATCGAATCTATCCATAGCATGAATTCTAATATGAGGATTCATAAGAGTTTTATACATAAAATTCTTCTGTCTCGTAATAACAGTATCCCATTTGAAATTACCTTTTCTTTCATACTCCGGTTTATACTTATTGCTCCAATCACTAAATGTAGCAGGAGTGCTTGAGGCTACATAGCCCTCTTCAATCAATGCTTCATAGAGTTCAGCATCCTCTATGATGTTGACCGCTTTTTGCTTTTTTTTGTTACCTAAATCCTTTGTTAAGTTGAACACATTTTGATTCTTAATAAATGTATCTTCAATTGCTGTCTTAGTATAATCTTCAGTATTTAATGGATTTACATCCGAAGTTTGAGCAATTGTATATTTTATCTTAACTTTACCATTAAAATCAAGATCTCTAATAACAGGCAAAGGAATCACAGCATATTTTTTAGGTTGAATCACCCCTCTATATATCACTTTCACTTCATTATATTTAGAGGTTAATATCTCATCTACATCTAAATGTGAATATCCAAAACCGTGAAGTTTATCAGTAGTATTGTCTGGATGAAATGCCGTATGTATCAAGAAATTTTTCGCCAATAAAGGTGTAGCCGATTCCATTCTTCCAACTATTTCAGCAGCCCTTGCAGCAATCAGCGGAGAAGCAAAACTTGTTCCCATTGTAAGAGACATCTTAGTGTGATCTGGTGTAAATACATGAAACGGATAATCATCACACCCACCAAAACCTAAAACATCTGGCTTAACCTTCGACCCCTCTCTTCCATCTCCTACAGAGCTATAATACGCTCTTTGAAGATTCAGTTTTTCATCATATGAGTACGCACCAACAGCTAAATTGTTTACACTATCTGAGGGAGCTTGAATTCTCGCCAAATCTCCTGGTAAATCTCCATCGTTACCTACAGCTGTAACAAACAATTTTGAATGTATTCTTGACAATCTATCAATTGAATATGTAAATCTAGATATGTAATCGTCATCAATAGCACCATATGGTCCTATCGACAAATTATAGACATGAGTATCTAAATCATTTGGTACGATGTCCTCAATTATATCAATTACTTCATACAAATTTCTATCATTCGCATCAGATAATGGCAGTACCCTATAACTTTTTACATTTACTGTTGGAGACTTTAACTCCCCATTTGTAATATACTCTGATAAATCACCATAAACTGCTGCACTCACTACACCATTTCCATGACTATAATAATGATCATGTTTTTCAGTACCTATTGGATTATACTCTTCTACATAATTACTAAAAAGCGGATGAGCTCCATTAACACCACCATCAAATATACCTAAATTGATTTTAGACTTTATCATTGGCACTTCAACAATCGATTGCATTCCTAAATCACGAACCGGCATTTTAGGAAGATCACATAATCTAAGTTCATTAATTGTTCTAATTGGATTAAACTTAATAACTTTCTCTAATTGCGGTTTTGTAATTCTTACACTAGCAAACGTTATTCCATCATCATATAATCTGATATCAACAGTATCTTCTTTCGATTCTGAACCAATCATCTCTTTGAACTTCTCAATAACTGTTGAGTTGGATTTTGAAAATGGATGAAGTACAAACTCTACTCGACCCTCTTCCCAATCTTCAGGGAACTTACTAAGAAGTGATTCATGATTATCAAAATATATTGAATCTATATTTCTTAACTCGTCCTTTTCACCTTCGTTAAATCCCGAGTCTTTCAAAAGATTCGACTTGAATCTTATTAAATCAGACTTATTTATTTTGATAAAAACCTCGTTACTAGTTTTAAGTGTTGGCTTTCCTCTCACGATAGCCTTTTGACTCCACTTCTTAGTACCTAACTCTTTAGCTCTTACACGAGATATGACTTTTTTTGGATGATATGACTTTGCAGAACAATTAATATCCAACCTCATCTTTAGGACAAAATCATCCAGTATCATCTCTTGTGAATATAGATCTACCTCTTCTATAACTGTTGTAATATTTTCAGCAAGTTTATATCTTGCTTCATCATAAGTCTGTCTCTTATCTCTACCAGGTGGTGTAGGCTTTTTCTTAAATGGTTCTATGTACTCTTCTCCGTTAATTAAAATTGGTCTTCTCTTATCATTCATACTCAACCTCCATGACTATTTCTTATAGTAATATTGAACTGTTGTTTTTCCTTTTCCAATCATGTCTGCAATCTCTCGAAATGTCATTTTATAATCATCACGTGCTATATGTGTGATTTGTTTTAATACCTCTATGTCCTTATTTTTATTAAGCTTTGTGATATGTGATATTGTACTTACTATAATGTCAGAGTTATAAAGTACATTCTCTTTTTTTGCCTTTGTAGAAATCTGCTCAATTTCAGCTGGACTCATATCCTTACTTAACTTCGTCAAAATCGTCAACATAGAAGTTTCCATTCTATTGTCCAAATAATTCTCGAAAAGCTGATATCTTGCTTCAGCGTCAGGTAATGGGATCTCAATAACTTGATCAAATCTCCTCCAAATCGCCCTATCTAATAATTCGGGATGATTTGTAGCAGCAACTATAACTGAATGAGCTGGCCAATCTTCTAACTCTTTCAATAATACATTAACTACCCGCTTCAACTCTCCTAAGTCAGATTGATCATCTCTTTTTTTTGCTATGGCATCAAACTCATCCAGCAACATGAGCGTTGGTTCTTCTCTAGCAAAATCCAATATTTTCTTCAAGTTCTGTCCTGTTTTCCCTAAATAACTTGATACTGCAGAAGACATATCTATGCTTGCAAACTTCATATTTAATCTACCAGCAAGATACTTAGCACTTGCAGTTTTTCCAACCCCGGGTTTTCCATGCAGTAATATTGAAGATGTTGGTTTTAAACCAACTTCAATTAATTGAGATACCTTCTCTCTTTCGTTTACTAATTTGATAATTTCATTGTTAATTTCTTTATTAAATATTGGTTGGTCATATTCGATAGGCTCCTGAACCTGAACCAACTCCATCCTAGATTCGTTATCTCGTGGAACATTTCCATATCCTATTGACCTCAAAGAATTTTGTCCTACTGAATTATATGACAATGCATCAGATATTTCTTTTGCAATCTCCGGATCTTGCTTTCTATAGTATTTCAGATACCTTTCTGAAACTGCTCTAATCATACGAACATCATTATCTAATGCAGCTCTTATCAGAGTTGGTATATACTTCTCTATTTTCATACTAATCAACTACCTTCCTAACTCCCATAGACCAAAACAAACTTGCAAGTGTTGGAAACACTAGGTATAATTTTGGTCTAATACATACTACCAATATAATTATAGACCGAAACACGTAATATGTCTATATATTTCACTTTAAATCAATAATTAATTTACTTTCAAATGCTATTTTTAACTCGAATACACAGATTCATCTCTTGCTTCTCAAATATTTGTGTATTACTTGTATATTACTTGTATATTACCTATCAAAATTAAAAGCTTTCCATAAATTCGTGTAAATAAAAAACCCTTGGAAACACTGGGTTCCAAGGATTCGATATTTTTGATAATTATCTCTTTGAGAATTGTGGAGATCTTCTTGCTTTCTTAAGACCGTATTTCTTTCTTTCCTTCATTCTAGGGTCTCTAGTAAGGAAACCTTCAGCCTTTAATGTTGCTCTGTAAGCATCAGAATCAACTTGTAATAAAGCTCTTGAGATACCGTGTCTAACTGCACCAGCTTGACCAGTGTATCCACCACCTTCAACCTTGATGATTACGTCAAACTTACCTTCAGTTTTAGTAATCATTAATGGTCTCTTAACTTCTCTTCTTAATGTTGCATAGTCAAAGTATTGATCTAAAGTTTGACCATTAACAGTAATTGTACCTGAACCAGGAATTAATCTTACTCTGGCAACAGCTTTTTTTCTTCTACCTGTACCGCGGTATTGTTCTAAATTCATTTAACTTCCTCCTTATAATTCAAGTACTTCTGGCTTTTGAGCTTGGTGATTGTGCTCAGGACCAGCGTAAACTTTTAATTTAGTGTACATTTGTCTACCTAAAGAGTTCTTTGGTAACATACCCTTTACAGCTTTTTCAACGATTCTTTCAGGGTGCTTAGCAAGCATTTCCTTGTAAGAAACTTCTCTTAAACCACCCATGAAACCAGTGTGGTGTCTGTAAACTTTTTGTGATTCTTTGTTTCCAGTTAATTTAACTTTTTCAGCATTGATAACAATGATGAAATCGCCACAGTCAACATGAGGTGTATAAATTGGCTTATGCTTACCTCTTAATCTAGCAGCTATCTCTGTAGATAGTCTACCTAATGTCTTATCTGTCGCATCAACTACATACCATTTTCTTTCGATTTCTAATGGCTTCGCTACGTAAGATTTCATAACATTTTCCTCCTAATAAAATAATAAAATTTTTATATATAAAACCCAATAAACTTGGGCTTATAATCTTGAATAACATATATATTATATGTGTATAGCCTTATAAAGTCAAGGCTTTTCTCTATATTTCGTAATAAACTTCCTTAAGGTACAAACCCATTGCAGGAGCTACCTTTGAAGTATATTTTCTTGTAGGGTTTTCAAGGATCGTTTTAGCAGTTTCAGGATCAATATGTCCTTGTCCAACTTCTAACAAAAATGCAGTCATAATTCTTACCATTTTATATAGAAAACCATTGCCTGTAAACTCAAATTCTACTTGATCATCCAACCTTTTAAACTTAATTTCATGAATGGTCCTTATAGGATTTTGAGCCGATGATCCTGCAGCCATAAATGACTTAAAACTGTGCTCTCCTATAAAGTACTTGATAGCATCCTTGATCTTATTGTCGTCTATTTTGTAAGGATAATGATACTTATAGCCTGCACTAAAAACATTTCTTTCTTCTTTATTTAACACCTTATAGATATAGGTTTTTCCAGTAGCAGAATATCTTGCATGAAAATCCTCAGTCATATATTCTAATGAAATAATCCTAATATCAGAACTTAAGAAGTTGTTCATTGCCCTCTTAAGATTGCCTAAAGGTATTGATTGAGTTTCTTTAAAAGTGGCAACTTGGCCTAAAGCATGAACACCAGCATCTGTTCTCCCGGCACCATCTATGGTCATATCACACTTATAAATCTTGGATAACACTTTTTCTATTTGACCTTGTACACTTCTCGAAGTAGATTGTCTTTGCCAACCATAAAAGTTATTGCCATCATATTCAATGATCATTTTAATGACATTCATAAACACCTACATCCATACTAAAACTGATACAAAGTACATCATACTTAGAGTCATAGCCACATAATCTCTTCTATTATAAGTAAGAACATTTAATCTTGTTCTGCCTTGACCACCCCTATAACATCTAGCTTCCATAGCCATTGCAAGTTCATCTGCTCTTCTAAATGCACTAATGAACAAAGGGACCAACAAAGGAATCATATTCTTCGCCCTTACAAAAATATTACCCGATTCAAAGTCAGCTCCTCTAGCCATTTGAGCCTTCATAATTTTATCTGCTTCTGAAATAAGCGTTGGAATGAACCTTAAGGCTATTGTCATCATCATAGCAAGTTCATGAGCTGGAAACTTAATCTTCTTCAGTGGATTTAAAAGTCGTTCAATACCATCAGTTAAAGCCATTGGTGAAGTCGTTAAAGTTACCATAGATGATGTCACGATTAAGAATGTAAATCTGAATAAGGTCATCAAGGCACGATCGACACCTTCATAAGTTATCTTTAAAAAGAATCCTGGAAAAATCAACTCACCAGGCGTTAAAAATATGTTGAGTGATACAGCAATAATAATGAATAACATGATTGGTTTCAAACCCTTTAATATAAACTTTAAAGGTACATGAGATAACTTAATAATTGCAGTTAAGACAATAAAAGCTATACCATATCCCCATAAAGGCGTGATTAAAAACAGAGCAATAATCATAAACAATGAACCAATGATTTTTGTTCTTGGATCTAAGTCATGTACGACAGATTCAGTTGGATAATGCTGACCAATTGTAATATCTCGTAGCATTTACATCTCCCTTAATTCTTTAATTATCGCTTCCTTGATGTCATCAAACTTGATGAGTTTATCATCTATAGAAAAGCCTTTGTTATTGAGTTTACCAATTAGCTTATTGAGTTCTGGTACATCCAAACCGATTTCCTGTAGATGATCCGCATGTTTAAATACTTCTTTAGGAATATCATCATAGACAATCTTACTTTTATGCATAACAATTAATCTAGAAGCTAAACGAGCAACATCTTCCATACTATGTGTCACAAAGATAATGGTCATCTTTTCTTTTTCATGTAATTCTTTGATATAACATAAGAGTTCGTCTCTAGATTTAGGATCTAATCCAGCTGTTGGTTCATCTAAGATTAAAACTCGTGGTTTCATTGCAAGAACACCGGCGATAGCCACTTTTCTTTTTTGACCACCACTTAACTCAAATGGTGCTTTTTCACCATACTCAACATAATCTAAACCAACATGAGCCATAGCTTCTTTTACAACTCTATCAATATCTTTTTCTTTTATACCAATATTTTTAGGACCAAAAGCTATATCTTTGGCTACAGTTTCTTCAAAGAGTTGATATTCTGGATACTGAAATACAAGACCTACCTTTTGTCTTAAAGCCCTCAAATCCTGCTTATCACTTGTAAGTGTTAAGCCTTCAATGTCTATAGTACCTGAAGAAGGCTTCAAGAGTCCATTTAAATGCTGCATTAATGTAGATTTCCCAGAGCCTGTATGTCCTATTAAACCAATAATCTCACCATCTTCAATAGAAAGATTAATATCACTTAGGGCTTGAAACTCATAAGGTGTGCCTGGATCGTAAATATGTTTTAAATTCTTTATTTTAATTGACATAAGTAATCCACCATCTCTTCTATCGTAATAATATCTTTTGGTACATCTATACCCTCTTCTTTTAGAGCTAAGGCTAATGAAGTGACTTGTGGTACATCTAAACCAATAGACTTCATGGTCTCTACATCAGAAAAAACTTGCTTTGGTGTACCTGTAACTACAATCTTACCTTCATCTATCACCACTATCTTATCCGCATCTATGGCTTCATTCATAAAGTGAGTAATCAAAACGACTGTCATATTTTCTTCTTTGTTGAGTTTCTTTATTATTTTTAATACTTCTTCTCTACCTGAAGGATCTAACATAGCAGTTGGCTCATCAAGTATAATACATGATGGTTTCATTGCTAAAACACCGGCGATTGCAATACGCTGTTTCTGACCACCAGACAACATATGAGGGGGTCTTTTATGGTAATCATCCATATCTACAATCTTAAGTACATTGTCAACTCTTTTTCTAATTTCGCTGGATTCAACACCAAGGTTTTCAGGGCCAAAAGCAACATCTTCCTCTACAATAGTTGCAACAATTTGGTTGTCTGGATTTTGAAAAATAAGACCAGCTTGTTCTCTTATGGACCAAATATTCTCGTCTTGTCTAGTATCCAAACCACCTATATGAATATGACCTGATTTCGGCTTTAAAATCGCATTGGCCAACTTGGCAAATGTAGATTTACCTGAACCATTATGTCCCATTATAACGACAAATTCACCGTTTTTTACATCAATATCGAAGTCTTCTAGGACTGAAGTTACTTCGTCTTGTCTAATATAATCAAATGATACTTTTTCTGCTCTAATCATTTATACACCTTCTTTTCATCATCATTTCATTATACATTTTTTTATGATTATAAACAACTTAGACTTAAAACTTTAGAAAGTATTAATTTCATAGGACCACATAGTCTCTTTTAAACAAAAAAAAGATCAGTTTACACTGATCTTTTAACGTCCTTAGATTAATTCTAGAATTACCATTGGTGCAGCATCGCCTCTACGAGGTCCTAACTTATACATTCTTGTATATCCACCAGTTCTATCTTTCATACTTAGGAGCAATTTCGTCAAAAACATTTTTAACTACTTCTTTTTCTGTTACGTAAGCTAAAACTTGTCTTCTTGCATGTAAGTCGCCTCTTTTAGCAAGAGTGATCATCTTCTCTGCAATTTTCTTAGTTTCTTTAGCTCTCGCTTCAGTAGTTTCAATTCGTCCATGCTTTAGTAAACTAGTTACTAAATTTCTAAGCATCATATTTCTATGAGCAGAAGGACGGCCTAACTTTCTGTAAATAGCCATGTGTTACTTTCCTCCTTGCTTATTCTTCCTCAGTTCTTAGACCAAGTTCTAGTTCAATAAGCTTCTTCTTAACTTCTTCTAATGATTTCTTTCCAAGATTTCGAACTTTCATCATATCTTCTTCAGATTTGTTTGCAAGTTCTTCTACTGTATTAATACCAGCACGCTTCAAGCAGTTGTAAGATCTCACTGATAAGTCAAGTTCTTCTATCGTCATTTCTAAAACTTTTTCTTTTTGATCTTCTTCTTTTTCAACCATGATTTCAACATTTTCCATGTTCTCTGACATGTCAATGAACAAGTTTAAATGCTCACTCATGATCTTAGCCGCTAATGAAAGTGATTCATCAGGTTTAATAGAACCATCAGTAGTAACTTCTAATACTAATTTATCTAAACCAGACTCTTCGCCTAATCTAGTTTCTTCAGAATAGTAGTTTACTTTCTTAACAGGCGTGAATATTGAATCCACTAAAATTACACCAATTGGTAAGTTAGTTTCACCATGATCTTCTGCAGCTACGTAACCTCTACCTGTAGCGATTCCGATTTCCATAATTAATGAAGCATCGTCTTCTAAAGTAGCGATATGTAGGTCTGTATTTAATACTTCTACATCCGAATCAACAATTAAATCACCAGCAGTAACTGGGCCTGGTTGATTCGCTTCAATTCTAACAATTTTAATCTCATCATCAGAATGTACTTTTGTGATTAAAGATTTAAGATTAAGGATGATTCCAACTACGTCTTCCTTAACACCTTGTACTGTTGAAAATTCATGCAGTACGTTTTCAATCTTAACCCACTTAACAGCACTACCAGGGAGTGAAGAAAGAAGTAATCTTCTCATGCTATTGCCTAATGTTGTCCCGTAACCTTTTTGTAAAGGCTCAATGACAAACTTACCATAGGTAAAATCTTCACTCATTTCTATACATTCAACATTCGGTTTTTCTATAGCTATCACTAAAATTTCCCTCCTCT
>Ga0209379_10001960_pt1 | contig 12872 bp, 10 predicted proteins | sample tdDd001_FD_187124 | JGI IMG/M metagenome (GOLD analysis project Ga0209379, IMG submission 187124) | Marine sediment microbial communities from the Atlantic coast under amendment with organic carbon and nitrate - tdDd00.1 (SPAdes)... | ecosystem: Environmental > Aquatic > Marine > Coastal >...
AACTGAAGTTAAAATCAAACAGCAGCTTCACCCTAAACTGATCGATCGCGATTCCGTCGGTCGAGTCTAATATCAGTTACCATTAAAAAGAGCAGGTATCACCTGCTCTTTTTTGCTCTTACTACTAGGGCGTGCTCTACTTCTTAACGTTATTTAAACTCAACTCGAACATAACTTCGTAGCCAGCCGGCAATAATGGATTTTGTAAAGTGAGCTTCTTGCGACTGTCTAACTTAGCTTGCTCTATCACCGAACCGTAATGCTGATCGAATAGAGAAGAAATCTCGGTTTGTTTCGCTTCCCACTGCTCACACAAGCGTTCTGCCAACATTGGTTGATGTTGGTTTAGATAAAATACCAATGGAAACGGGTAATAAATAGCGAGCGTTGGTTCAATGACTAGATCAGATCGATTCACTGTTTGCCTCGACAATATATCTTCCGCCTCATTCGCTCCCAAAGTAATAAAATCGACCGTACCGTCGGCAACCCAACCTAACATATCATCCAACGTCCCTGCTTCTAGGACATCAAAACCGTTAGCACGAAAGAGCTCGGCATCAACCCAAGTGTCAGGTACACCCACTCTTTTTTGCTGTAATTCCCGTAAGGATAACGAACAAAATTCATCCACTCTTTTTTGAGCGACGATACATAGCCTCCAGCCCAGCAGACCACGGCAAAGCGGCTGTTTGATTTCAATCAAACGTTTACCCGCAAACTTGCTGTTTCCCGCCACTGTCACAAGGATGTCCGCACCTTTATCGAACACAGCCCCTTCATCTTCCGCGCAAGGATAGTCGGTAACATCGTTGTCTATCAGTTCAAACATACCGGAGTTTTCAAACAAGCATTCTAGCAAGTCATACTCATATGCTTGCCTCGCTGGAGATTTATTCCCATTCCAAAACTTAATCATATCTCCCCTTAAAATCATTAACCCTTTTGCAAGAACTTTACTCTTCACCGCCCCCAAAGAAAGCGGTTTCTTTTCTTTTGGCTATTTTTGTGAACACAAGCAAATAAATTATGTGGAAAAGAGTGACCGAGCTCTAAAGATCGAGTGTTATTCAGAAAAAACACCTAGGTATTTGCTCTTTACATACACAAACAGCATTATTACCAGAAAAACCAAGTTTAATTATAAGTACATGAAATATAAAAATTTTATTTCCAAAAGATCAGTTTAATACCCGTTTATTTGCGAAATTGGGAACTGTGATCTATCGTCTGTTTTTAAGACAAAATTTTGAAGTATCCCTACGAACAAGATAAAACAGAATCAAGAAAGCGCTTTCTTATAGAATTCGCTTCCGGGGGATGAATAAAAATGACTAATTTAACAAGGACAATGTGATGCTGAAGAAAACTCTTATCGCGACACTTGCTACTGGATTAATCTGTTCCACTGCGGCTGTGCAAGCGGAAGGTATCAAGCAAGGGGGCACGCTTACGGTTCCTATCGTAAACACCGGCTTTGTCGACAACTACAACCCATACACAACGAAAGATCTTCTACATGGCATCATGTTTGAGCCTCTTATGGTTTTCAACAACATGACGGGTGAAACGGATTTTCGTTTAGCTGAGTCTTTCGCTTTTTCAGACGATCTAAAAACACTGACGGTTAAAATGCGAGATAACCTAAAGTGGTCTGATGGTACACCTCTTACTGCTGAAGATGTTGCTTTCAGCTTCCTACTAACAAAAGATGTTCCAGCCTTCGATCAAAAAGGCATCTGGTCTGGTAAAAACCTAAAATCAATCACAACACCAGATGAAAAAACCGTCGTATTTGAACTAAACGAAGCTGATTCTACGTTCGCTTGGAACTTAGAGCGTTACCACATTGTGCCAAAACACATCTGGTCAAAAGTAGACGACCTTACTACCTTTACCAACCCAAATCCTGTCGGCAGCGGCCCAATGACTGAGGTTAAATTCCTCAAGCCACAGCAAATGGAACTGTGTCGCAACCCAAATTATTACTTGGAAGGTCGTCCATACCTTGACTGCGTGAATTTCCGTTCTTACAACGATAACTCACAAATTCAACCAGCCTTAATCAAAGGTGAGATTGACTGGGGTTCAAACTTTATTGCCGATGTTGAAGCAACATTTGTAGAAAAAGACAAAGCGAACAACCATTTCTGGTATCCAGCAAATGACGCGATTCACCTTTACGTCAATACCAAGAAAGCACCATTCGATGATCTTCGTGTTCGCCAAGCACTTTCTATGGCTCTTGATCGCGAAACGATTGTCGATATCGCAGCTTATGGTTACCCAACGGTCAACTACAACGTAGGCGGTATCGCGGAACTATATAAGAGCCACATTGACCAAGGCGTTAATAAGAAATACGGTAACCTAACCCAATACGATGCAGAGAAGGCAAAGGCACTGCTAGATGAAGCGGGTCTGGTTGATAAAAACGGTGATGGTTACCGTGACAATCTTGATGGTTCAGATATCTCTTTTGATATCGAAGTGGTAAACGGTTGGACAGACTGGATTCAAGTCGTTCAAATGGTGACAGAATACTTCGATGAAGTGGGTATCAAAGCGAACGTGAAGACGGTTGACTGGGCGGTTTACGATAAAAACCTGAAAGAGAGTAACTACACCATGTCAATCAACTGGTCACTTGTTGCAACGCACCCAATTCTTGCTTACCAAGAGTACTTTTCTACATCAAGAATCGGTAAAACTTGGCACGCGGGACACGGTGTAAACTCACCTGAGATCGACAAGCTAATCGACACATTCGGTAAGATTGGCGACCCTCAGAAACAAGAAGCAATCATCTCTGAACTGCAAGAATACACAGCAGAGAATATGCCATTTATTCCACTGTTCTCTAACGCGACTTGGTTCCAATACAGCACTAAAAAAGTGGTGGGTTGGCCTAGCGAGAAAGACCCATACGTTCAACCAGTATGGTACGACGGCGGTAAGCGCGTAATTATTCTTAACAACCTACACCTTAAATAGTCTTTATCACTAGCAAATACACGGAGCCTAAACTTAGGTTGGGCTCCTAGATTAAAAGGTTCGTTATGTCGTTTTTAGTTCGCCGATTTGGCTTTTATTTCACCGCATTTTTAATTGCGATATCCTTCAACTTTATGCTGCCACGTTTAATGCCGGGTGACCCTGTCGATGCGCTATTTGCTGCTGCGCAAGGCCGAATGGATCCAGCACAAATGGATGCCGTCCGTGAAATGTACGGTTTCGTTGATGGCAACATTTTCGAGCAATACTTCGCTTACATTAAGAGTGTTTTCACTCTAGACCTTGGTCCTTCAGTCCTAATGTTTCCTGTTAGTGTCTCTGACGTTATCGCTAATGCACTACCTTGGACTATGTTCCTCGCATTGGGCTCTTTGATCGTGGCACTTATTATTGGTGTCAGTATCGGTACTTACGCCTCTTACCGACGCGAAGGCTTCTTCGGTCAGGTTGTCCCACCAGTATTAGCTTTTATCAGTAACTTCCCTTATATCGTTACTGCACTTCTACTGTTTTATTTCTTCGGCTTAAAGCTGGAAGTATTACCCCTAGCGTATACCTACGACCCTTCACTCGATCCTGGGTTTACGTGGGAGTTTATTTCCAGTGTCGCTAAACACGCCGTTTTACCTGTTGGTTCTATGGTCATCGTTGGCATCTCAACTTGGGTATTTAACATGCGTAACGCGATGATTAACGTACTGGGTGAAGACTACGTCACAATGGCGGAAGCAAAAGGCTTAAGCACATACCGCGTAATGTCTCGCTACGCAGGACGCAACGCGATATTGCCAGTTGCAACTGCGATTGCCATGGCGATTGGTTTTTCCTTTGCTGGTTCAATCATGACTGAAGTGGTCTTTAACTATCAGGGCCTTGGCAACATTCTGCTTAAAGGTATCGTGGCACGTGATTACCCACTCATTCAAGCCATTCTGTTGATTCTGGTATCAGCTGTTTTAACAGCCAACTTCATCGCCGATCTGCTCTACGTTTGGCTCGATCCACGTATTTCGAATTAAGGGTGCATCATGGACAAACTCATAAACACAACGTCGTCTTCTGCCCATGCTTTGACTAAACGTGAATCAAAGTTTTCGTGGCAACAAATTAAGAAAACATTGGGTAAAGCTTACGCTTTCTTTTACGGCAATCCACCAGCGATCATCGGCGGCTTGTTACTCTCTATCGTACTTGCTGGCGCTATCTTTGCTCCAGTACTCGCGACCCACAATCCAGAAAAGCGCGTGGCTCGACCACACCAGCCACCCAGTGCAGAGCACTACTTAGGCACAACTCGAAGTGGTCGGGATGTATATAGCCAGGTTCTATACGGCGCACGCAAGTCACTGTCTGTTGCGATATCTGCAGGTGTGATTGCGATGAGCTTGGCAGTCATTGTCGGCGTTTCTTCTGGTTACTTTGGTGGCAAGATCGATGACCGTCTGAACTTTTTAACCAATGTTTTCTTGGTTTTCCCTCAGCTTCCATTATTGATCGTACTCGCCGCATTTTTGGGGCAAGTCGGGTCCCTGGTGATAACCATACTGCTAGGGGTCACCTCCTGGCCCTGGGGAGCGCGGGTAATTCGGGCACAGACAATGGCAATTCGAAGCAAAGAGTTCATCATTTCAGCTGAAGTTATGGGTGAGTCGAAAATCCGCATCATCCTAGTCGAAATCTTACCGAACCTAGTCTCTATCGTATTTGGTGGTTTCTTAGGTACCGTTATCTACGCAATGGGTTCTGAAGCTGGCCTAGGGATTCTTGGATTAGGGGATGCAACGGAAGTGAGCTGGGGTTCAATGCTCTATTGGGCGCAGACATCATCATCTCTCTACACTGGTGCATGGTGGGAGATGTTAGTTCCCGCAATGGCTCTTGCAATTACGGGGGGCGCTCTAGCCCTAATCAATATGTCTATTGACCAAGTCAGTAACCCGAAACTGCGTACTGGCCCACATATCAAACTATGGCATCAACTTAAAAAAGAAGCTGATAAACGCAGAGGTCTAAGATGAGTAAGTTACTAGAAATCAATAATCTATGCGTTGACTATGTCTCACCAAATGGCGTAGCTCGTGCGGTCAATAATGTCAGCGTTTCCATTGCTCCTGGTGAAACTCTTGGTATTGCTGGCGAATCCGGTTGTGGTAAGAGTACATTAGCTTTTGCGATTTCCCGTCTGCATAAGGCTCCGGCTCTGATTTCGGAAGGTGAAATCATCTACAACGGCCAAGACGTGTTAAAAATGAATGATCGCCAACTACGTAAGTTTCGTTGGAATGATGTATCTGTCGTCTTTCAAAGTGCGATGAACTCACTCAACCCAGTCATTACAATTGGTGAGCAATTAACTGACGTGATCCTGGCACACCGCAAAATCCCGTACAAACAAGCTCATGAACGTTCGGTAGAACTGCTCAATATCGTGGGTATTCACGGCGACCGCATGGCAAGTTTTCCTCACCAATTAAGTGGTGGTATGCGCCAACGAGTGGTAATTGCCATTGCTTTGGCTCTTGAACCTAAACTCATCATCATGGATGAGCCAACAACTGCACTTGATGTGGTCGTCGAGCGTGAAATTCTCAATGAACTGTACGAACTTAAAAACAAGTTTGGTTTTTCTATTTTATTCATCAGCCATGATTTGAGCTTAATGGGTGAGATTGCGGACCGAATCGGTGTCATGTATGCGGGTAACCTGATTGAGCTCGGGGACGCTCAACAAGTCTTTGGTGATCCTCAACATCCATATACGAAAGGCCTTATCTCATCGTTTCCGACCATCCATGGGCCGAAGGAACGCTTGTACGGCATACCTGGTAACCCTGTCAACCTGCTGCAAATCCCTCAAGGCTGTAATTTCCAAGAGCGATGCAGTGAATGCTTTACCCGGTGTAAGCAAGCAGAACCGACATTGGCTCGCGTTGATAACGGCAACTTAGTCTCTTGCCACCTCGTCTAACAGGAGAGAAACATGGAAAAAGCAACAAATCCTGAGGTCATTCTCTCAGTTAAAAACTTGGTCAAAGACTTCCCGCTAGGTCAATCGGTTAAAAGTAACCTAATGCGCGCCGTAAATGACGTATCTTTCGATTTACGCAAAGGTGAAGCTCTTGCGATTGTTGGTGAGTCAGGCTCAGGGAAAAGCACTGGAGCGCGCGTCTTAACGCGAATCTACGATAAAACTAATGGACAAGTCGAATTCAAAGGCCAAGAGCTAAGCGAATATATCGAAGAACATGGTGAGCTTGAATATGCGCGCCAAGTTCAGATGATATTCCAAGACCCATTTGGCTCTTTGAACCCAGTTCATACCATTTATCACCATATCGCTCGCCCGTTGATGATTCACAACAGAGCAGATAAAGAAGCCATTCCACAGTTAGTGTATGAGCTACTCGATCTGGTCGGTCTGTCACCTGTCAAAGAGACCGCAGAGAAGTACCCTCATGAATTGAGTGGTGGTCAACGTCAGCGCGTTGCAATCGCACGTGCTATTGCAGTTGATCCTGAAGTCATCCTTGCTGACGAGCCGATTTCGATGCTGGATGTTTCGGTTCGACTGGGCATCTTAAACCTGATGTCAGATTTGAAAGACAAACATGGCATTTCGTTCATGTACATCACGCATGACATTGCGACTGCGCGTTACTTCGCAGAGAAAACCGCAGTGATGTACGTAGGGCACATGGTGGAATGGGGTAACAGCGATAGCGTGACACAAAATCCGCAGCACCCTTATTCTCAACTGCTTCTTTCTGCTGTTCCTGAAGTCGGTAAAGCAGGAAAACGTGAGTTAGAAGCAAAAAAAGGTGAGATACCACTATGGAAGCCAAGCAGCGTCGGTTGCCCTTTTGCAAGCCGATGCCTTAAAGCCACTGCGGAATGTACCCAGTCGATCCCAGAGCCAACAAAGGTGGGAGAAGACCATTATGCACGCTGCCACCACCTTTAATTAAATAACGTATTCAAACATACATGTCAGTCCAAGCTCGCAGAGATAATCTCTCTGCAGCTTGGCTAGGGTCTCTATTGCCCAAAATCTACGGCATGTAAGTAAAAAGGAACAAAATAATGACTTTTGAGTATCAATCTCACTTACCAGTCACTGGTCAATTCGTCGATTTAGAAGGCGATCGATTCTATAAGATCAGCAACGTCGACCAAATGAAACCATTTTTCATCAGTGTTGTTTCAGCAAGCGACCATTGGCTGTTCATCTCTTCAACGGGTAGCTTATCTGCAGGTCGAATTCGCCCTGAAAATGCGCTATTTCCATACCGCTCTGTCGATCATATTCATGAAAGTGCGGACAATACTGGTTCAAAAACCATCGTTAGGGTGCAAAGAGGGGACGGTGCCGTACTGTGGGAACCATTCAACCCTCATCACGATGGTCTTTACAAGACTGAACGTAATCTCTACAAAAATACCGTGGGGGACAAGCTCGTTTTTGAAGAGATTAACCACTCTCTAGAGCTAAAATTTAGCTACAGTTGGAGTACCAGTGAGCGCTATGGCTTTGTCCGCCAGTGTGAGTTTACTAACTTAAGTAACGAGCAGCGAAATCTAGAATTAATCGATGGCGTACAAAACCTGCTCCCTTCTGGTGCTCCTTTATCGGCACTGCAAACACGCAGCGCATTGGTTGACGCATACAAATGGAACGAACGTGTTGATTCATCTTCGCTCGCTCTTTACACCATGTACGCTAAGCTTAGTGACCGAGCTGAACCTGCAGAATCTCTACTTGCAACGACAGTCTTCGCTCTAGACCAAGGCGAGCACCAATTACTTCTTAGCAGTGAGCAGTTAGGGGCATTCCGTCAAGGTCGAGCTATCCATCAAGAGCCACTCACTAAAGGCGTTCGCGGCAGCTACCTCATTCACAAAACGCTCAGCTTGAAACCGACTGAGAATCAAGGCTGGACCATCGTAGCTGATATCGATAAAAACCATAAAGAAGTATGTGAACTCACTGACCTTCTAGACAAACCCGCAGATCTACGTCTAACCGTTGAGCAAAGCATCGCCGATAATCAAAATGATCTGGTTAAGTTGATGTCAGGCGCAGATGCATGGCAGTTAACTAACGAAGAAAGTACCAGTGTGCACCATTACGCCAACGTGCTGTTTAACAACATGCGTGGTGGTGTGATTGAGAATAACTACGATTTAGATAAACAAGACGTAGTGAAAACGCTGCATAACGCAAACAAACAGATTGCTGAAAAGCACCACGCTTTTTTTGCTGATTTGCCAGACAGTTTCACTCATGCAGAACTTGTCGAAGCCGCGAAAAAAGCTCAAGACCCGCAGTTGGTTCGCTTAAGTTATGAGTATCTACCCCTAACTTTCGGCCGTCGTCATGGCGATCCTAGCCGCCCTTGGAACCATTATGAGATCAAACTAAAAGATGAAAATGGTGAACGCTTGCTCTCTTATCAAGGTAACTGGCGCGATATCTTCCAAAACTGGGAAGCCATCGCTTTAAGCTACCCAGGATTTATTCAATCTTTCATCGCGAAATTTGTGAATGCCTCAACCATTGACGGTTACAACCCATATCGTATTACTAAAGACGGCATCGACTGGGAACTGCTTGAGCCTGAGGATCCTTGGAGCAATATCGGCTACTGGGGCGATCACCAAATCATTTATTTGCTTAAATTCCTAGAACTGGCGAAGCAATATCAAGGTGACGAACTGACGGCTCAGTTAACAAGTGATATTTACAGCTACGCGAATGTCCCTTACAAGCTTTGTTCAGTAGAGCAGCTATTTGTTAATCCAAAAGATACCGTGTCATTTGATCAAGAGTTGCAAGACGAAATCGAACAACGTGTCGGCACATTGGGCAGTGACGGTCGTCTGCTTGTGGAAGGTGGCGACCAAGTTTATATGGTTAACCTAACGGAAAAAATTCTCGTTCCCTTACTGTCTAAGTTGAGCAACTTAGTCATTGATGGTGGTATTTGGCTCAATACCCAACGACCAGAATGGAACGACGCTAACAACGCCATTGTCGGCAACGGCTTATCTATGGTCACCTTGTACTACATGCGTCGTTACGTCGCGTTTACTATGGAGCTGCTAAAAACGGCGCCAGACGCGATTTCTATGTCGAAAGAAGTGCTGGATTGGATGCTATCCATTCATAAAGTTCTACAAGACGCGAACAAAGAAATCCGTCAAGAGACCGTTACACGTCAAACTCGCAAAGCAATTCTGACTCAGCTTGAAAAAGCATTCGAGCTCTACCGCAACCGCGTTTATCGTATGAAAGGCTTCTCGGGCAAAACTCAAGTTGAGCTCAGTGCAATCCAAGAAATGCTCGCCACCAGCTTAGACGTATTGGATTCAAGCATTAACAATAACTTACGCCAAGATGGATTGTTCAATGCCTATAATATCGTCACTTACACTGGTGAAAGCCTAAACATTGAAGAACTCTACCCTATGCTAGAAGGCCAAGTTGCGGCTCTAAGCTCTGGTGTTCTTTCTCCAAAAGAAGCAGTCGCATTGCTTGATCAACTGTTTTCAAGTGGCATGTACCGCGCCGATCAGCACAGCTTTATGCTCTACCCTGATCGTGAACTTCCGAGCTTCATGGCTAAGAACCAAATCGATGCTGAACAAATCGCGGCTTCACCACTACTTTCAGCCATGCTTAATGCGGGTGATCAACGTATCATCAATCAAGACGCAATAGGTCAAGTACACTTTAACCCAACGTTTGAAAATGCCGATTTCCTATCAGCGGCATTAACCTCTATTGGTGATAACGAGTACAAAGAGCTGAATGACGAAGCGTTAGAATCGATATATGACCTATATGAGCAGGTCTTCAACCACAAAGCCTTCACAGGCCGCTCCGGTACCATGTTTGGCTACGAAGGCTTAGGTTGTATCTACTGGCACATGGTTTCTAAACTGCTACTGGCTGTGCAAGAAAACTACCTAGCGTCACGCGACATCGATCCAAACAGTGAAGAAACCGCTAAGCTGGCGAATTACTACTATCAGGTACGTGCAGGCATTGGTTTTAACAAAACACCAGATAACTACGGTGCCTTCCCAACAGACCCATATTCGCATACACCGAAACAAGCAGGTGCTCAGCAACCAGGCATGACAGGTCAGGTGAAAGAAGAAGTTATCACCCGATTTACTGAGCTGGGCGTCGAAGTCGAAAATGGAACCATTGGCATTAATCCAACATTGCTGACCAAGCAAGAGTTCTTAACCGAAGATGCTCAGTTCAACTGTCTCAATGTTCTGGGTGAACAGTGCAGCTATAAAGTAGAACCAAACCAATTGGCATTTACCTACTGTCAGGTACCGTTTATTTATCAGCTCGCGGATACTGCAAGCGTAACGTGCTTCTTTACGGATGGGAGCAGTCAGCAAATTGATGGCTTAGTATTAAGCGCACCTCTTAGCGGACACCTGTTTAAACGTGATAACCAAATCAAAAAAATAAAGGTGTTACTTCCAAAACACCAACTTCTAAATCGCTAGTTCTAGCAACTTAGACTTTGCGGGCCATTAAGTTTTTCGGGGGAGAACTTAGTGGCCTGCTTTTTTACCTAAATACAAACCGAATAGTAAGCACACACCTAATTGATTGGTGTCACCGTTACTTCACCGTCTATATCCCATTTTGCTAATTGGTACTCGACCAACACTTCATTGCTAAAAGTAAAGGTAAGATCGTGCTGATCATCATAAGGATAAATTAGAAGATCAACTTCTTCGATAGTGACGGTTTGTTTGGGCTCTCCATAACCTTGTTTAAGTTCGTTAATTGTCGTTTTCCCTACCTCAATGACTACCTCATCTGACGCAATGACAGAACCAAAAGAAAACATTAACACCATAATCAATAGTAACTTTTTCAACTTCATGACCTCTAGATTTCTCTAAATACAAACCGTTATATTTTAACTTAGCTGGAAAGATGCTTAGGTAAGAATTGAAAGAAACCAAGTAAGATTTGTAAGCATACAAAGACTCTAAATCTGTTGCCTTTTACTATAAGAAAAGTTTTTAATTGAGGATATTAGAGTGAAAAAGCTACTCATACTTATGCTGTTCAGCATGCCAGTCTTGGCAAATAATATTTCAACCGGATACCTCGGTGTCGATAGCTTTTTTAGTGGCTCTAAAGGTTCTATCCAATACGGCGCTCAGTTTTCAACTGGAAATGAGATGAATTTTGGTTATGAACTCGATTACACTCGATACGAGTCCCACTATTCCTACGGTGTAAACATTAAACCAAGCTTTTCCCTTGTAAATCGCTTTTTTATCTCTCCAATCGCTGGCTTCCACAAATTCAGTAGTGATGAATACAGCCCTATCTACGGTTTGGAAGCTTCCCATTACTGGCAATTTATTGAACTGAAAGTTGGGGTCAAGAAAACAGATGCCAGTATTGAAGACGACGTTAATTATTATGCTGGCGTGGCACTAAGATTTTGATCCTCAAAGCTCCGGTTATTCTTATACTCGCTTGATTTGCAAGCGTTGCTGGTACAATCCCTAACAAACAAAACCATGAAAATGCCTTACCAACAAAGATAAGGCATTTTCATTGCGCGAAATCACTTGAGCAATCCATATACTCAGGTAACTTAGAGAGTGAATTCCAATTACTGAAGTCCTCTGACTCACTCCGAAAACACTATGTCACAATCTACTATTAAATTCGTTGCCGCCGATATGGATGGCACGCTGCTTGATGAAAACAGTCAACTCAACCCTGAGTTTTTCAACCTGTACGAACAGCTTGAAGAAAAAGGGATCATTTTTGCTGCTGCTTCTGGACGCCAATACTACAGCTTGATTGAAACGTTCGCTCCTGTAAAAGATCGCATGATGTTCATCGCCGAAAACGGCACGCTAGTCATACACAAAGGCGAAGAGCTCTATAGCTGTGAAATTGACAAACCTTCTATTGAAAGCATCATTAAAGAAGCTCGCGCGATTGAAGGAGCTCATATTGTACTTTGTGGCAAAAAATCCGCTTACATAGAGACCCAAGATCCAAAAGCATTAGCAGAATTTGCTAAGTATTATCACCGATGCCAATACGTTGAAGACTTATTAACTGTTGAAGATGATTTTATTAAGGTCGCAATTTGCCACTTTGAAGGTTCTGAACAATTAGTTTACCCGACCATCAATCAAGCCTTTGGCAAGTCGCATCAAGTTGTTGTCAGTGCAAAGATCTGGCTAGACGTAATGAATGCAAAAGCATCGAAAGGAGCGGCTATTGAGCACCTACAAAACAGCTTAGATTTTACTTATGAGCAAACGATGAGTTTTGGGGATTATTTAAACGATCTAGAAATGCTCAAGGCAAGCTATCATTCGTATGCGATGGAGAACGCTCACCCAGTCGTCAAACAAACGGCTCGCTTTAGCGCACCAAGTAATGTTGACGCCGGCGTGTTCACTGTTATTCAGCAGCAACTGTTAGCCAACTAATTACACTTCATAAAGCTCTAGTGGTAAGCCGTCAGGATCTTGAAAAAAGGTAAACGGCTTACCTGTGAACTCGTCGATTCGGATCGGCTCTACCTGTACATGTTGGCTTTTAAGATAACCGACATACTGTTCAACAGAGTCCACTTTAAAAGCCAAGTGCCTTAGTCCTCGAGCCTCAGGTCGGGAAGGTCTCTGTGGCGGGTGAGGAAATGAAAACAGCTCGATTTGACTACCGTCAGGCAATGCCAAATCAAGCTTGTATGAATCTCTTTCTTTCCGGTAATTCTCCGCAAGCACCTCTAGTTTGAGTACCTGCGTGTAAAAACGTTTAGATGCATGATAATCGGAACAAATTACCG
>Ga0209379_10001961_pt1 | contig 12870 bp, 6 predicted proteins | sample tdDd001_FD_187124 | JGI IMG/M metagenome (GOLD analysis project Ga0209379, IMG submission 187124) | Marine sediment microbial communities from the Atlantic coast under amendment with organic carbon and nitrate - tdDd00.1 (SPAdes)... | ecosystem: Environmental > Aquatic > Marine > Coastal >...
AATAAAGAGCTATAAGTAAAACGATATCTTGCGGGATGAGAATTACGATAGCGAGTTCCTTCCGATAGCAATCGGAACCTTAAATAAAACTACAAACTCATGAAAAGATTTTTTTCGATTCTAATAGCAACATTACTCTGTAATGTTCTATGGGCACAAGACTTTACTGTAAAAGGAAAAGTAAGTTCCTCTGAAGACCCAGAAGGAATACCTGGCGTAAGTGTTATTATAAAAGGTACAGTCCAGGGTACAACAACAGATATTAATGGAAATTATTCCATCAGTACAAATTCAAATTCTGTTCTGATTTTCAGTTTTGTCGGAATGGAATCTCAGGAAATCACTGTAGCCAATAGAAATCAAATAGATGTTATCCTTTCAGCCTCAACAACAGGACTCGATGAAGTGGTTGTTGTGGGTTATGGTGTGCAAACAAAAAAAGATATCACAGGTTCGATTGTTGGGATTAAAGGTGATAAATTAAAAAACACGACCTCTTTATCTCCTATGCAATCGATACAGGGAAAACTTGCCGGTGTACAGATTGTAAATTCAAGTGCACCAGGTTCGGCACCAACAATACGTATTCGAGGAGCTGGGACGATGAAAGGCGGAGCCGATCCTCTATATGTTGTTGATGGAATTATCACAGGAGATGTTCGTAATATTAATCAAGCCGATATTGTATCTGTAGATATCCTAAAGGATGCTTCTTCAGCGTCAATCTATGGTGTTCGTGGCGCTAATGGTGTCATCATCATCACAACCAAATCAGGTAGCAAAGGAAAGATGGAAGTGAATCTAAGCTCAAAAGTTGGAGTGCATTCCATCATCAACGATGTGAAGATGGCGAATAGTAAGCTATTTGCTGATTATTCGAATGAAGCGGCTGCCTACGATAATCAGGAAGCACCTTACGATCTATCGAAAATCAAATACAATACGGATTGGATGGATGCCATCACAAGACAGAGTTACACTCAGGAACACAACCTTTCAATTAACGGAGGAACTGATAAAAACACCTACTTTTTCTCTTTAGGCTATATGGAAGACCAGGGAGTCCTTAAGAGTAATGACTACAGCAGGTTGTCGATAAGATTGAACAATACCTACCAACTAAGTGATAAGGTGAAAGTTGGAAACAATTTAAGTATCTCAAGATACAAATCGAACAATGCGCCTTACTCAGCTTTTACAGATGCTTACCGTCAATCGCCTACCGTTCCTGTTCGCAATGAAGATGGGAAATATGGTTTTAGCATTAGAAACAATGTAGGAAACCCGGTGGCTAGTCTTGATTACACCAACAGTGAAGCATGGGGAACCCGTATACAGGGATCTGTGTTTGCAGAGCTAAAACCTCTAAAAGGATTGACTTTCAAGACAACAATTAGTGTTGATGCGTCTTATTCAAAAGACAGATCTTATACGCCTGTTTATGAAGTATCATCGAATCAAAAAAGTGAAAATTCCAGTCTGTCAACTGGGCGAGGAGAATATGCAACCTGGATCTGGGATAATATCTTAAGCTACTCGTTTAAAATCAACGAAAAGCACGACTTTAAATTGATGGCAGGAACAACTGCTGAAAAAACGGAAACAAGCTGGCTAGGTGGTTCCAGACAAAATATTCCTGAACAATCACAATACTGGTACCTGGATGCGGGTGATATTAAAACGTCAACAAATGGAAATGGTGGTGATATTTTCAGTAGAAATTCATACTTGGGACGTTTAAATTATGCATTCGATAATAAGTATTTACTAACGGCTACCCTTCGTAGAGATGGATCTTCGAAAATATCTCCTGATGAGCGTTGGGGGACATTTCCTTCGGTAGGTTTAGGCTGGAGAATATCTGAAGAATCATTCATGCAGGATGTTCAATGGCTTGACAATTTAAAATTAAGAACCAGTTGGGGTAAATTAGGAAATGATAATATTCCATCGGGTGCTTTTATTGTGAACATGTATAATGCTGATTATGTATTTGGCGATACACAAATCTATACAGCAGGAAGAAATGTTGATAGCATAAAAGATCTAGGCTTAAAGTGGGAAGTCACAACTGAATATGATTTAGGTCTGGAGTTTTCTTTCTTAAACAACAAAATAACAGGTGAAATTGACTATTACAACAAGCTGACTACTGATGCTTTGATTGATGCTCCTATTGATAATATATTTGGAAAAGGTGCCATTCTTACAAACAAGGCTGATATTCGTAACCAAGGCTTTGAAATAGCAGTGAATTGGAGAGAAGAGATTAATAGCGACCTCAACTTCACATTAGGCGTTAACCTAACACATAATAAGAATAGTCTCGAAAACATCGCTGGTGGACTTCCTATCACATCAGGTGATTTGGGTAATGGACAGTTTACAACACGAACTGCAGAAGGTGAAGAACTGGGTAGTTTCTGGGTATTCCAAACCGATGGTATTTTCCAATCACAGGCAGATATTGACGCCTATACAAATGCAGACGGAGGAAAAATTCAAGCTGACGCAAAACCTGGTGACTTCAGATTAAAAGATACCAATGGTGATGGCAAGTTAGATGACGAAGACCGTGAGTACATGGGCTCATACCAGCCTAAATTCTATTACGGATTAAATGCGGGAGTGAATTATAAAAATTTAGATTTCCAAATTGATTTCTACGGCAACGCTGGTAATAAAATTTACAATGGTAAAAAAGCACAACGCTGGGGTAACGAAAACATTGAGGCTTCATTAGCCGGCAGATGGACAGTAGATAATCCGTCGAATACAATCCCAAGAGCATCAAATAATGTGCCTGTTGCATCTTCATACTATGTTGAATCTGGTTCTTATCTTAAAATCAACAATATTACTTTGGGTTATTCACTACCTAAAACATGGACCAATACGGTTGGCTTGGAAAAAGTAAGATGCTATATGACGGCAGTGAACCCTGTTATCTGGCAAGATTATAGCGGTTATACACCTGAATTACCAGGTGGGACTCTAAATTCAGGTATTGAGTTAAATGCCTACCCTACTGCAGCAACCTACCTTTTGGGTGTAAATATTACCTTCTAGTTATAGAAAACGTACCATTTTAAGCATGGCTTTTAACAATAGTAAAAACTTAGAAAAAATGAATAAACGTATCTTAAATATATTGATCTCAGGATTATTTATTTCCTGTTGTTTCATACTCACATCCTGCCAGGACGATTTCCTGGAAATCGACTCTCAGGTCAACCAAACGCCTGAAGATTATTTCTCAGCATCGGATAATGCTGCCTCAGAATTGGCCACTTCCGTATACAGCAATCTTCAAAGTTGGGACGAACACGTCTTTCCATGGATCGGCGTATCCAGCATCACCTCTGACGATGCAGATAAAGGTAGTGACCCGGGAGATACCGGAACAGACAAACATGAACTGGACAATTTCACCTTCACCGCCAGCAGTATTTCCTTTGACGGTATTTGGGCTGCCAATTACAGTGGCATCATGTCTGCCAATAAAGCCCTCGATGTCATTGCAAAAATGAGTGATGAGAATGAATCTAAAAAAAGAATTGAAGGAGAAGTTAAATTTCTGCGTGCCTACTTCTATTGGAATTTAGTGAGATGCTTTGGAGGCGTTCCAAAAATTGACAAAGTTCCGGACCCTCTGAATGCTGACGATTTAACGAATGCCAGAACCAGAGCAACAAAAGAAGCCATTTACGAGTTGATTATCTCTGATTTACAATTTGGAGTCGAGAACTTAAAAGAGAGAAGTCAAATGAATTCGGCTGATTTAGGACGTGCAACTAAAGGAGCTGCCAAAACATTTCTGGCTAAAGTTTATATGTATCAGAAGAATTGGAAAGAAGCTCTACGTCTAAGTAATGAAGTAATTCTTTCGAATGAATATGCCTTAACCAATGATTACGCTATGATTTGGAGAGAAGCAGGCGAAAATAATCAGGAGTCAATTTTTGAAGTTCAGGCAAAGGGAGAAAAACCTCATAAAGGTATTGGTGGGTATTCCGAAGTACAGGGCGTAAGAGGACAGTTAGGCTGGGGATTCAATACCCCCTCTGAAGACCTTGAGAATAGCTATGAAACAGGTGATCCTCGTAAAGATGCGACGATTATTTACCCAGGTGAAACTTTGTGGGATGGTGTCGTGATTAATAGTGAAACGCCAAATCCACGCTACAACGAAAAAGCTTACTTCAGTAAGACTGAAGAAACCTACGATGGGAATGCATGGGAATCAAATAAAAACATCCGAATTTTCCGTTATGCCGAAGTGCTTTTAATTCATGCAGAAGCAGCTAACGAACTAGGTCAGAGCGGAACAGCATTAACATCGCTAAATGAAGTCAGAACAAGAGTTGGCTTAGTCAATGCAAGTGCCGATAACTTAAAAGAAAAAATCTGGCACGAAAGAAGAGTCGAATTGGCTATGGAACATGACCGTTTCTTCGATTTAGTTCGTCAAGGACGTGCAGGTCAGGTATTACGTGCACATGGCAAAAACTTTATTGATGGGAAACATGAAGTTTTTCCAATTCCACAACGTCAGATTGAATTGAGTGAAGGCAAATTGATCCAGAACTCAGGTTATTAATTTAAACAAATTGGAGACTATAGGAATGCCCTTCCTCTAGTCTCCCAACTTAAATAGAAAATGATAATGTTACACCTTTTTTTCAAATATTACTTATTATCCATCATCCCCCTGTTATTTGGGTGTTCAAGTACCTCTCCAGACGATTTTACGCCTGAGGAAGAAAAAACACCTGAGGTAAAACTCACCGATGAGCAACTCATGGACAAAGTTCAGGAGGCAAATTTTGCCTACTTCTGGGATTTTGCTCACCCTGTTTCAGGACTTAGTCGTGAAAGAAGTAATGAAAAACTTGATACAGTAACGACAGGGGGAACTGGTTTTGGAATCATGTCCATCGTTGTGGGAGTAGAAAGAAATTTTATTACGCGTCAACAAGCTGCTAAACGCCTGGTAAAGATGACTGATTTTCTCGAAAATAAAACCACCCGCTATCATGGCGTTTGGTCACACTGGCTAAGTGGTTCAACTGGTGAGACATTCGCATTCTCTCAAAAAGACAATGGAGGAGATTTAGTTGAAACCTCTTTTCTTATTCAAGGTTTGCTAACAGCTAGAGCGTATTTTGATGCTGACAATGCTGAAGAAAATAAATTGAGAGCCACAATTACACGTTTATGGGAAGAAGTGGAATGGGACTGGTATGCTCAATCCGGAGAATACCTGCTTTGGCACTGGTCACCAAACTATCAGTTTGAAATGAATATGCCATTGCGCGCTTTCAACGAAACACAGATTTGCTATATACTTGCATTGGCCTCTCCCACTCATCCTATCGATAAAACAGTATACGAAAAAGGATGGGTTGGTAATAATTACGTAAAAGAATTAAATCCGACCAGCAGAGGCGATTATGGAGGACCTTTATTTTTCACTCATTATTCCTATCTGGGATTCACGCCACATGTCATTGATAAACACATGGCTTTAGCAGGTTACGCTTCATATTTTGAACGTCATAAAAAGCAAACTGACCTAAACCGTGAATGGTGTAAATCCAATCAAAGTAAATATGCCTACTATGGCGATAATTGTTGGGGCTTAACGGCTAGTGATGATCCACAATACGGCTATATGGCTCATGCACCGAACAATGATAATGGAACGATCACACCAACAGCTGCCTTATCTTCTATTGTTTACTCACCAGAGTTTTCTCTGAAAGCCATGCGATTCTTCTATGAAGATCTCGATGAGATAAAGCTTTTTGGTAAATATGGTTTCAAGGATGCTTTTAATATTAGTAGAAACTGGGTTGCAAAATCTTACCTGGCTATTGATCAGGGACCAATCGTTGTTATGATTGAAAACTACAGATCCGGTATAATATGGGATACTTTCATGAAAAACCCTGAAATACAGACCGCTCTTGATAAAGCGGGAATGACCAAAACCAAGTAATTATTTTTTACTCACAATAAGAATATACAAGGGTATACTGCCCTTGTATTAGATTCTTATTGCCTAAACCCAAATAAAAACACAAACCCTATGAGACTAAGAACAAAACCTTTAAGCCTAATTCTAACGGTGTTTTCAGCATTTGCAATCTCTTGCAGTTCATCTGACAAAGAGGAGGAATTGATTGTTGAACCAGTGGATCCATGTGCTGATATTGTAAAAGACATGAGCATCGTTTCGGACTTTGAGTGCCAGCAGAACTACTTTATTGGAGCCGACGCTGAAAAAGAGACTCAAGCTACTGTAGTAGATAATCCAAGTAAAATTGAGCCTAATAGTTCTAATAAGGTTGGTAAGTTTCTTGACAATGGAACACAGGCATGGGACAATATGCTTATCGAGTTAAATTCGGCATACGATCTTACCAATAGAAGCCTTTTAAAAATTAAGGTTTATTCTGAAAAAGCAGGATTACTTATTGCTAAACTAGAAGGTGGAGACCAGACTTTTGAACAACAAGTTCAAATTGAAACAACTGGCGAATGGGTTGAATATTCGTTCAACTTTAGAGAAGCAATTGACATGGACAGCAATAAGCTGATCTTCTTTTTTAACGCTGGTGCTGAAGATGGTCAATCTGAAGAAATCTATTATATCGATGACATCAAATTTGTTGAAAACAATCTACCTGTCGTTACAGATCCTTGTGATGGTATTGACAAAGATATGAGCATTATCTCTGATTTTGAGTGTCAACAAAACTATGCTTTCCCGGAAACAGTCATAACTATCGATAATTCACTTAAAGGTGGTATTAACGAAAGTGAGAAAATTGGTGAGTTCTCAGACGATGGTAAAAATGCGTGGGATAACTTTATAGTTGAATTTCCTACAGCTATTAATTTGGCTGAAAAGAATCAACTAAAATTAATGATTCACTCAGACAAAATTGTTCAATTCCTGGTTAAACTTGAAAATGGCACATCTCCTGCTTCTGAAGTATGGATGGATATCACTAAAACAGGAGAATGGGTTGAATATACCGTTGATTTTAGCTCTCAGAAAGATGCAAACCACACCAGATTAGTTGTATTCTTCAATGCAGGGAAAGATGATGGTGAATCTACTGACAAATATTATTTAGACAACATTCGTTGGGAATAAAACATTAAAAACTGAATAGAACGGGCAAGCAATCGTCCGTTTTATTCAAACATGATAATAACCAATAAAACAATTAAACTCGATGCGATTAAAATCTGTATTCCTTGTAGTAGGATTAGTGATGTGCGGAGCATTGTCTTCTTTCGGGAAAGGCAATAAGAAAACGACTCCCTGGGAAAAAGAGGCAAAAATGGAAGCTTTTGTAAATTCCCTTTTGAAAAAAATGACTCTTGAGGAAAAATTAGGACAACTCACTCTATTTTCGAGCAGTTGGGATATTACAGGCCCGATTACCAACAACAACTATGTTGAAGATGTGATGAAAGGAAAAGTTGGTGCCATATTTAATGCATATAGTGCAGATTTCACCCTTCGCCTTCAAAAAGAAAATATGGAGAATACTCGTCTTGGTATTCCTTTGCTTTTTGGATACGATGTAATTCACGGACACTGGACGACTTTCCCTATTCCTTTGGCTGAATCTTGTTCATGGGATTTAGACTGGATAGAAAAAAGTGCCCGAATTGCGGCAATAGAAGCCACTTCAGAAGGCCTTCACTGGACTTTCGCACCTATGATTGACATCGCCAGAGATCCTCGTTGGGGACGTATTGCGGAAGGTGCCGGAGAAGATGTATTCTTAGGTTGTGAAATTGCCAAAGCACGAGTTCACGGTTTCCAGGGTGATGATCTAAGTCTTAATAATACCATGCTGGCCTGTGCCAAACACTATGCAGCATATGGCGTCGCTCAAGCAGGTCGTGATTACCATACGGTTGACGTTTCTAACCGAGAATTGTGGAACACTTATATGCCCCCTTTTAAGGCAGCCTTAAATGCAGGTGTGGCAACATTCATGACATCGTTTAATGAATTGGATGGAACACCTTGTACGGGTAACGATTATTTACTAGACGATGTTTTGAGAAAGCAGTGGGGTTTCGACGGATTTGTTGTGACTGATTACACTTCAATCATGGAAATGACTGAGCATGGTAACGTAAAAGACGAAAAAGAAGCGGGTGAAGTTGCTATCAATGCGGGTGTAGATATGGATATGCAATCTGGTATTTTCAATGATTACCTTCCTCAATCGGTTAAAGAAGGTAAAGTATTGGAGTCGCGCATCAACACAGCAGTTATTCAGATTCTAAAGATGAAATATCGCTTAGGTTTATTCGAAGATCCTTACAGATACAGCGATGTAAAAAGAGCTAAAAAAACCTTGATGAAACCGGAATTCATCAAAGCGTCTCGTGAACTTGCCAAACGAAGTATTGTATTATTGAAGAACGACAATCAAATCCTTCCTTTGAAAAAGGATATCAAGAAATTGGCATTGATTGGACCCTACGTTAAAAATCGCAGAGATTTAGTCGGAACCTGGTCTGGTGCTGGTAAATGGGAAAAAGCTGTTACTGTATTGGAAGGTATTGAAAAAGCTGTTTCTAAAAAAACAGAAATCCTTTATGCAGAAGGTAGTCAACTATTTGGAGATGATAAATCAGGATTCGCTGAGGCCATAGCAACAGCCAATCAAGCTGATGCTGTTGTCTTATTGGTAGGAGAACCTCACGATTGGAGTGGAGAAGCTGCTAGTCGTACCGAATTGGAATTGCCTGGTGTTCAGCCAGAGTTGGTTCAGGCAATTGTTGAAACAGGTAAACCTGTTATCATGGTGATGATGAATGGTCGTCCTCTAACAATCGACTGGGAAGCAGCAAATGTTCCTGCAATTGTAGAAGCATGGCACTTAGGCGTACAAGCAGGTCCTGCTATCGCTGATGTTTTGTTTGGTGACTATAACCCATCGGCAAAACTTACAGTAACATTCCCTAGAAGTGTGGGTCAAATTCCAATCTATTATAACATGAAACATACTGGTCGTCCTATGGATCCAAACCAGAAGTTTACATCGAAATATTTAGATAGCCCAAACACGCCTCTATATCCATTTGGATTTGGTTTAAGTTATACCAAGTTTGAATATTCTGACATTAAACTTGATACTCGTGAAATGGGTGTTAACGATTATATTACTGCCAAAATCAATGTAAAAAACACAGGAAACTTTGATGGTGAAGAAATTGTACAGTTATATATTCAGGACCTGGTAGGAAGTGTAACCCGTCCGGTAAAAGAATTAAAACATTTTAAAAAAGTGTTTATTGCTAAAGGCGAATCTGTCGATCTGGAATTCAAAATTTCGGCTGACGATCTGGCCTTCTATCGTAAAGATATGAGCTTCGGCGTTGAGGCTGGAGATTTCAAACTCTTCATCGGAACCAATTCCGACGATGTTAAAGAAAGCCGCTTTACTCTAACGCAAACGGCTCCCCTGGCGGAGAAATAAACAAAACAACAGGGGGAAGCAATTCCCCCTTTTTTATGATCAAATAATAAGCATCCATGAAGATTTCAAAACGACTACGATTCTTTTATCTTGCTCCCCTCCTGGCACTATTGGCTAGCGGATGTACATCTCCTCAACAAATAACAATCAAATCGCCTGATGAGAACATTAACGTCACAGTAGGACAGGAAAATGGAGTACCCTATTATAACCTGATACTTGCCAACGACACTCTGATAAAAAATTCCAAACTAGGCTTACAATTTACTCATCTGGATGCAAGCCAGAATTTCAAATTAGAAAGCATTAAAACCAGTAAGACCGATACCCTTTGGGAAACGGTATGGGGCGAAGATCAATTCATTCAGGAAAAGTCCAATAATATAAAACTCAACTTTCAGCAAACACAAAGTCCAAACCTGAAATTACAGATAGAGTTCCGAGTTTTTAACGACGGTATTGGCTTTCGATATAATTTACCTGAACAAGAAGGCATCGACAGCCTTTTGTTAATCGACGAAAAAACGCAATTCAATCTTAGATCTGACAATAAAGCATGGTGGTTTCCCGTAGACTATGACAGTTACGAAAAACCTTACCAGTCGAACCTAATCAGCGAAATAGATTCAGTTCAAACCCCTTTTACGATGATCAGTCCAAAAGGAGTTTATATGAGTATTCATGAAGCAGCCTTAGTGGATTACGCTTCCATGACTCTAAAAAGAAATTCGCATCAGCCTCTTTCGCTTGAGTGCGACCTGGTTCCCTGGCCCGACGGTATCAAAGTGAAAGCTGATAAGTCTATAAAAACGCCCTGGCGAAGCATACAAGTCGGTAGAGAGGCAAAAGACATGATCAATTCACGTCTTATCCTAAACCTTAACGAACCCTGTAAGTTGAAAAGTACCAGTTGGATTAAACCTATGAAATATATGGGTATTTGGTGGGGGATGCATTTGGGACAACAAACCTGGTTTACCGGACCCAAGCATGGTGCTACCACTCAAAATACAATGGATTTGATCAACTTTGCATCGGATCATCATTTCGATGGTGTTCTTGTTGAAGGATGGAACCATGATTGGAAGAAATTTGGCGAATGGGATTTTAAAAAGCCATATCCGGATTTTGATATCGAAAAAATTGCCAAATACAGTGAAGAAAAGAAAGTTGCCTTAATTGGGCATCACGAAACTTCAGGTAATGTTGAACTCTATGAATCACAATTAGATTCAGCACTAAATTTCTATCAACATTATGGTATTCCTGTGATTAAAACGGGCTATGTGGGGCCCATTAAAAACGGGCAATACCACCATGGACAATGGATGATTAAGCACTTTCAGAAAGTGGTAGAGAAAGCAGCAAAACGAGGTATTAGTATTGTGGCTCACGAACCGATTAAACCAACCGGGCTGAGACGCACCTACCCTAACTTTCTTTCACGCGAGGGCGCTTTAGGGCAGGAATTTAATGCACCCTGGTCTTCGGTAAACAATACACCTGCTCATACCACCATTCTTCCTTTTACAAGGATGTTAGCAGGCCCAATGGATTTCACACCCGGAATTTTCAGTCTTACTTACGAAAAATATGGCATAAAGGATAAAAGAGTCAATACCACTTTGGCAAAACAGTTGGCTTTATATGTGGTTATTTACAGTCCCGTTCAGATGGCTGCTGATCTTCAGGAAAACTACAGGAATCATCCCGCTTTTAATTTCATTAAAAGTGTGGCTGTAGATTGGGAACAATCCATCGCACTAAACGGCGAAATAGAGCAGTATATTACAATGGCTCGTAAAGAACGAAAAGGTGATCGCTGGTTTTTGGGAAGTATTACCAACGAAAAGGAAAGAGACTTAAGTGTTTCTCTAAACTTTTTGGATGCGAATAAAAAATACCTTGCAAAAATCTATGCAGATGCAGCTCAAACTGATTGGAAAAATAACCCCTATCCCTACATTATTTCAGAAAAGGAAGTTGATTCACAATCTATATTAAAAATACATTTGGCAGCCGGTGGCGGTCAGGCTATCGAATTGACACCAATAAAAGAATAATCATTTTTATTAGTAACAAAGTGTGTCGTTACGCCTATTTAACTTCAATATAAAAAAGTATGAATAATACATTTTCATTTTTAGATTACGCGATTTTCATCATCTATGGAATCGTCATTATCGGCGTTGGCTTATGGGTGTCTCGCGATAAGAAAGGGCATCAAAAAAATGCCGACGACTATTTTCTGGCAAGTAAGTCTTTGCCCTGGTGGGCTATTGGAGCTTCCCTGATTGCAGCCAATATTTCGGCAGAGCAATTCATTGGCATGTCGGGTTCTGGTTTTGCTATCGGTTTGGCTATTGCTTCTTACGAGTGGATGGCGGCCATTACCCTAATTATTGTAGGGAAATATTTCTTGCCTATTTTTATCGAAAAGGGACTCTATACCATTCCTGAATTTGTTGAGAAACGTTATTCAACGAACCTGAAAACCATTTTGGCCATTTTTTGGTTGGGGCTGTATATTTTCGTGAATCTAACCTCGGTGCTATATTTAGGCGCTTTGGCTATGGAAACCATTATGGGTGTTCCCATGATATATGGTATTCTGGGACTGGCTCTTTTTGCTGCCAGTTATTCTCTTTATGGGGGCTTATCTGCAGTGGCCTGGACTGATGTGATTCAAGTTGTTTTCCTAACCTTAGGTGGACTTGTGACCACATATTTAGCACTTAATCATGTTTCAGGAGGTGAAGGTGTTTGGCTAGGTTTCCAGCATATTTATGAAGCAGCACCAGATAGTTTCCATATGATTTTGGATGAAGCACATGATCAATATGTGAATCTTCCTGGAGTTGGTGTTTTGATTGGCGGTATGTGGGTAGCGAACCTTTACTATTGGGGTTTTAATCAGTATATCATTCAAAGAACTCTTGCTGCTAAATCATTAAAAGAGTCACAAAGAGGGATTGTATTTGCTGGTATATTAAAACTAATTATTCCTTTAATCGTCGTGATTCCAGGTATTGCAGCTTATGTAATGGTGAACGATCCTTCGATTATCGCTCGTTTGGGTGATGCAGCTCAAAATAATATGCCAACGATGGAGGCTGCTGATAAGGCTTACCCCTGGTTGTTGCAATTCTTGCCTAATGGTCTTAAAGGAGTTGCCTTTGCAGCCCTGGCAGCAGCTATCGTCTCTTCATTGGCTTCGATGCTGAATTCAACGTCTACCATTTTCACAATGGATATCTATAAGCCTTATTTCGATCCTAAGGCTTCTGATAAAAGAACGGTGAATGTAGGTCGACTTTCTGCAGCTACTGCATTGATTATTGCTTGTTTGATT
>Ga0209379_10001965_pt1 | contig 12862 bp, 12 predicted proteins | sample tdDd001_FD_187124 | JGI IMG/M metagenome (GOLD analysis project Ga0209379, IMG submission 187124) | Marine sediment microbial communities from the Atlantic coast under amendment with organic carbon and nitrate - tdDd00.1 (SPAdes)... | ecosystem: Environmental > Aquatic > Marine > Coastal >...
ACCTTCTGTTTAATAGTGTAAAAAAACACCCCAAAACCACTGGTTTCAGGGTGAATCTATTAAAATTCATATTTAAGGATGATCAAATAACTAATTCGTCATTTGAGACAGCACCTTTTTTTATGTTCAGAATGAGTTGAAGTTTACCATAATGAGAAATACGTCTACAATGATTACCAGGGCGTTATACTATTTATTAGAGCCATATATCAAAAGAGTAACAGAGTTGCTATTACAGGATGAATATTGAATATATTTAAGATGATATTATCTCCTGAGTGATAGGTAATATTAAGTGAGTTATCAAGGGGCTAAAAATGACCATTACAGTACAATCATAAAGTAAGTGTCTAAAAGTTGTATGGTAATGGTTGGGAAACTGACATGCGTAAGGGAAAAAACAAAAAAACGGTTGCATTATACAACAGTTGTGCTATAATGTAGTTAGAGGTGATGATATGAAGAATGATATCAGGGAACAATTTAAGGATTTGATTCAAAGAATGGGCTTATTGGAAGAGCAACAAACGAAATGTTGTGACTTGTCTCTTGTCCAATGTCATGTTTTAACTGAAGTAGGTAACTCAGAAGGGTTGTCAGTAAATGATTTGTCGTTGAAATTAAATTTAGATAAAAGTACAACAAGTCGTCATATAACTAATCTAGTTAAGTCAGGATTGATTAATCGATTGGAAAATCCTACTGATAGACGTTACTTTACATTAAGTTTGACAGAATCAGGAACTGAAACATACTCATCAATTAATGATACAATGGATGGTTATTATGATCAGCTTTTAAAATCTCTATCATTGGATCAACAAAAGCAAATCAGTGATGCAATGGGATTAATCTCAGAGGCAATCAATCAATTAGGGTGTTGTTAAGGAATAAATAAAGGCTACATATTTGTAGTCTTAACTCTAATACGATAGTTGTATGCAACAACTGATGCAAAACGAAACTAAGGAGGCATTATGGATTATAAATTTTTTATTCAAGAATTAATATTTTTACCAGTTTTAATTTTAATTATGACAACGATAACCACTGTTTTACGGTACAGTTTAAAGCCTGATAAACTAGCCGCAATACTCAAGAAAACAAAGGGGGTTAAAGGATATTTTCTAGGGAGTTTAATAGGTGCGTTAACACCATTTTGTAGTTGTTCTTCTGTTCCGATTTTTTTAGGAATATCACAAATGTCACTAAAACCAGGTATTTCATTTTCATTTCTTATCACATCACCTCTAGTGCATGAAGTTGCTCTTGTTTTGGTATGGCAATTGTTTGGATGGAAACTGGCGTTATTCTACTTAACCTTCAGTATTATTTTAGGAATTATTGGTGGTATATTGATGGAGAAAACAGGTTTAGGTTATGAATTGATAACAACTCCTTTTAATAAAGGATTGCCTAATCCATATATTGCTGATATAAAGAAACGCTGGAAAGTAGCGTTTGCTGATAGTCTTAAAATACTTAAGAAGATATTGCCGATGTTGGTAATTGGAATTTTTATTGGTAGTCTTTTACACAATAGAGATCTAACCTTCTTAACAGAGATTTTAATGGACAGTAGCTCAGGGTGGCATGTTTTATTGGCAGTTATCATTGGTATTCCATTGTACTCAGGTATAGCAGTCGGTGTTCCAATTGCGTTTGGACTCATTGGTAGCGGTTTGGGTTTAGGTACTGGTATTGCGTTTATTTTATCAGTTGCGGGATTATCTTTGCCAGAGCTTGTAATGTTAAAAGGAGTTATGTCTACCAAACTCTTAGTCAGCTTCACACTATTTATTGCTTTTGGCATGCTGACAGCAGGCACCATATTAAATGTATTCCAACCATTATTCTTATAGACTATACGAAAAGATATTTAAGTTAATACAGCCATATAAAACTTCTCATTATTACATGGGGAGTTTTTGATTGTAAAAATCATAAATCGATTTTTACAGCAGTAAACTTACTAGGATGAGCTGTCTTGAAAGATTGTGTTTAGAGTAAATCGGAGATTTTATAAAGCAGTTTATGAAAACATAACTGAGTTAGAAACTATTTACACAAACACTGGTATTGTTAAGATGAGTTAATAAAAAGGTAAGGACTTAATTTTGGTATTTTGATATGCTGACATTAGAGAATAAGAAAAAGGAGCAAAAGATGAACTAGCAACATTTGAAACGGGAGAGATATTCTGTAATTCAAAAGTTATGTAGTTTGTCTGTGATATAGTAATCACTTCAGTTAAAAGCAATTAAAGATGATCAAATGAGTAATTAGGAGGGGAATATGAGATTAAAAAATCTACTGGTAATTGTTGTTTCATTGTTGATATCGGTGCTGTTCATGATGAATACTCTGTCATTACCACCATTAAAGAATGATGACATTAGATTGGAAGAATTTTCATCATTAAGAGCCATGGCTCATATGGAAGTCATTGCACAAGAACCTCATCCAGCTGAGTCGACAGAAAATGAGGAAGTACGATTATACCTCATCGATGAACTCCAAAAGTTAGGTCTAGAACCAGAGGTACAGAGTACATATGTTGAGAGATACCTTGATAAATGGGATGTGTATGTGAGTGGCAATGTGAATAATATTATTGCCAAAATGGAAGGCACAGATGATAGCGAGGATGCTATTTTACTTATCTCTCATTATGATACGGTTAAGACCTCGCCAGGTGCTGCAGATGCTACTTCTGGTGTAGTAACCATTCTTGAAAGTTTAAGGGCTATCAAACACAATGGTATGTTGAAGAACGATGTAATTGTTTTGTTAAGTGATGGTGAAGAAGATGGCATGTTGGGGGCTATGGCCTTTGAAGAGAAACATGCTATGATGAAAAACATAAAAGTGGTTATAAATTTAGAAGCGAGGGGTAACAAAGGTATCGTTACAATGTTTGAAACGGGAGATGGTAATCTTGAGTTAATCAACGCGATGAATAAAAGTATCAAACAACCATTTGCATTTTCAGCCTCATATGAAATTTATAAAATCATGTCTAATGATACCGACTACTCAGTCTTCAAGGAAAAAGGTATTGATGGTCTGAATTTTGCGAATTTGGAAGGTGGACACACGTATCATCAGATGACTGATACCCCAGAAAATTACAATTTACCGACATTACAACATTACGGTGATAGCATATTGGCTTTGATGACACACCTAGGCAATGTCGAGTTGAATGAATTGATCGATACAAAAACCAACAGTGTTTTCTTTTCTTTGACAAAAAACATCTTTGTGACATATTCAGAAACAATGGTGGTGCCTTTTGCAATTCTAATTGCATCAGCATTTATATTTGTAGTGATGAAAAATAGAAAAAGCAAACAACTTAAACTAAAAAAAGTAATGTTTGGGATGTTGATGAATGGCGTCACTTTGGTAGTTGTTTACTTTGCTATTGCTCCTTTGGTTATGCCTATGTATGGTATGCTTATGAATAGTAAAGGCATTGAGCATGAATCTTTACGGTGGTATGCCTCATTAGCAGATTTGGCAGGGAATATGCCAAATATGATTATATATGTTCTGATAACTTTAGCCCTTTTGTCATTGGCAAGTTTCATCGCTAATAAATTCATGAACAAAAAAGAAATGGTAGGAAGCGCTTTAACTATCTGGATTTTAATGATGGTAGTGACAAGTTTTACACTCAAAGGCATCAGCTACATGTTCACATGGACCTCTTTGATATTTGTTATGTATTATGCTTTCGATTCATTGATGCCAAAGAGCAAAATGAAGGAAAACGTGACATCTGTTTTGATATTCTTGAGTATTTTTGTCGCGGTGAATATCTATGGTATGTTTATCTATCTAATTTACCTAGCGTTGACTGTCATGATGGCAGCAATAGTCATGGTTGCTCTTGCACTTTATGGTATTTTGCTGATGGCGGTACTATTCGGTAAAAACCAAAAGACAGAGACAAACATTACGTACGAAAAACAAGCAGCTTAATATGAAAAACTCCTCATTCGAGGAGTTTTTGATTTCTGTTTAATTATTGTAAAATAAACTGTTTGATGAAAATTGTGGATCACATGTTAACTCAATACCTAAACTTCTTAATGTATTTTCGTTATTTGAATGCAGTATCACAGTTGCATGTGATTCACATCCACGTAAGCTTTCTAAATGATCAAGAGCAACTTGAGCCATTGGATTAAAAGCAGCACTGATTGATAGAGCAATTAAAACTTCTTCTAAATTAAGCAATGCCTTTTTATTGCCAAGCGACTCTGTTTTTAGTGTCATAATTGGATTTAAAATTGCTGGAGACAATAAGTGTACTTCTTCAGAGATTCCAGCGTGTTTTTTAAGAGCGTTAATAATACAAGCGGCTGTTGCATCCATTGCTTGACCGTTCTTTCCTGTTACAATATCACCATCATTAAGTTGAATTGCCATAACTGGGATTGCTAAATCAGTATCAATTTTTTTAGATAATTCTTCAGCATAGGCACGAGCAGGTTCAACAACAACTCTATGAGTTGGCTTTAATTGAAGGTCGTCCATAATCATTTTAGATCTATTATAAGTATCTATGTCACATTGACCTTTTTTATACTCACATCCAGTTTTAAAGTAACGACGAATGATTTCTTGTTTTGAAGCTTCTTGAATGACTTCATCATCTGTTATACCAAAGCCAACACGGTTAACACCCATATCAGTCGGAGATTTAAACATAGATTCAGTACCAGTGATTTTTTCAATGATACGTTTTAGTACTGGGAATGTTTCAATATCTCTATTGTAGTTAACAGTCACTTCGTTATATGCTTCCAAATGGAATGAATCAACCATATTAACATCTTTAAGATCAACTGTAGCAGCTTCATATGCTATGTTTAAAGGATGCTTTAATGGCATGTTCCAAACTGGGAAAGTCTCAAATTTAGAGTATCCAACACTTTTGCCTTGTTTGTTTTCATGATAAAGCTGACTTAAACATGTTGCTAACTTACCGCTACCTGGTCCTGGTGCTGTTACAACCACAATTGGTTTAGTTGTTTCAACATAAGGATTTTTTCCATAACCTTCATCACTTACAATCACATCAACATCAGTAGGATAACCTTTTGTAGAACTGTGTTTGTATACTTTGATACCTTTGTGTTCTAGTTTGTTAATAAATACAGTTGTTGCAGGTTGATTATCAAATCGTGTAATGACAACACTGTTAATTTCTAAATCATAACTACGTAAATCATCGATCAGTTTCAATACATCAATATCATATGATATACCAAAGTCTCCTCTGATTTTATTTCTTTCAATGTCACCTGCATATACACAGATAATAATTTCTAATTCATCTTTCATTTTATGAAGTAATTTAAGTTTTGCATTCTCATCAAAACCTGGCAAACAGCGCTTTGCATGCATATCATAAATTAACTTACCACCAAATTCTAGATAGAGTTTATCAAATTTGTTAACTCTTTCTAGGATAAACTTTGATTGTTCTTCAAGGTACTTCGTAGAATTAAATCCTTTTTTCATAAATGCCTCCATGGGTTTTCTTTTATTATTACATATATTAATAATTTGTCTATAGGAAATTCTCATAGAATTTCATTTAAGAGAAATTTCTTTTTAGATGTTTCTTACTATTATCATTTATAGTCAGTAGAAATATTATTAAACAGAACTTTCAAAAAATTATATATTATGTTTTTGAGAAAATCTGTTTATAAATACAAATATAATGGTGCATATGGTAATATATTCATAGAGGGTTAATTCTATTATTTAAGAATTATGGATGTATGTAGGAGGGGTTTATGGAAGATTATCATGGTCATGAGGTAACACAATCAAAGGGAGCAGAAGTTGTAACGATGAAAGATTGGATAATCACGTTACTTATTATGTTTGTTCCAATAGTAAACATCGTAATGCCATTTGTATGGGCGTTTGGTTCTGATACGAACCCGAGTAAGGCAAATTTCTTTAAAGCACAAATTATTATTGCAGCAATTGGTATTATTTTATGGTTCTTATTCTTTGGTGCTATATTTGCTTCATTAATGGCTACGATGTACTAAACTATATTAAAAGTAGATTTAATCATCTGCTTTTTTTATTGTACAGTTAATGTGGATGACATAAGATAAAACGAATACATTTAGATTAAATGCTAAATGGATTCTTGTAAGTTATAGGAGATAGAATGATTATTTTTTTAAGAGGTAAAGCAGCAACGGGGAAATCTTTTTTAGCAAATCAGATAAACTTAGAATATAATACGACAATCTCAAGTAAAGATAGGTATTTTGATGAATTACTATTAGAAGGGATGGAATGGGCAGATGCAAATGCGGTCGCTTATGATCAATTAGTAGTTGAAATACAAGATCATATTGGATCGAAAAAAGATTTGCTGGTTGATGTCGGTTTGGCACATACCCCATATTATTTGCAGTTTATATCTAAATTAGAGTATGATGCGTCACAGGTGAGGTCTTTTTTATGTATATGCAGCGATCAGGATGAATGGGAAAGTAGGATTAATAAAAGGATACAAAATCCTGAAAATCCAAACCAGCTGTTTAAGTCAGTTGAAGAAGCGACAAACCATTATCAAAAATATGAGATATCTTTGATTGAGGGTGAAACTTTACTGGATAGTAGTCAAGTTAAAGAAGAGTTAGTTGGCATCATATCAAAGGAATGCAATTTATAGTCTTATATAGTATGACATAATCCTAGACCACCTATTATTTAGGTGGTTTTTTATTTAGATACATCAATCATAAGGTTGAACATGACCAAAATGATAAAGTTGACTATATTATTAAAAATGTTATTTGATATACTTATGATATGACTCGCGGTCAGGTAAGGATAGATATACGTATATGGAGGCAATATGAAAACTCAAAGAGGTATAGATACTCATAATGCAATCATTTCAGCTGCAGCTGAATTGTTTGAAAAAAAGAGTGTCCATAAGATCACTGTATCAGATATTGTTAAGAAAGCTGGTGTGGCAAAAGGCACCTTTTATATTCACTTTGAATCCAAAGATGAATTGGTATGGCATTTTCTTGAACATGAACTAGACAGTGCTTTCGTATGGTTTGATAAATTAATTGGGAAAGGATATGACAAAGAATCAATTGAGGAAATCATCGATATAGGTGTAACTTATATAGAAAAAAGAATGTTCACCTTAAAGATGATTCATAATGTAAAATTCCATTCATTCCTTGGTCAAAATAAAATGAAAGAACGGTTTGAAGAAGAATGGATAAATCCTATGATTCTCTGGCTTGAAGTAGGTAATCGGAAGGGAGAAATCTCGGTAGATGATCCGAAATTTACAGCTAGGTTTCTTTCTATCGCGGTCCATGAGATGATAGATCAAGTGATTGATGGAGAATCTGAATATACATTAAGAGAATTAGCAGAGAAAGTTAAACTCCTGATTCTGAAAATGATTTTTTAAAGGGTAGAAAATGAAAAAAAATAAAATTATTTTAATGATAAGTATGATAATCTTTTTATTTGCAGTCTTTGCTGTAAGTCGGTTAGAGATCGAATCTAATATGGAGGATATGTTACCGAATGATAGTGAAAGTTTAATTGCAACACAAGCTTTTAACAAATATTTTGACTCATCTGATCAAATGATGGTGATCATCACTGCAGATGAACAGTATTTGACAGATGCACCAGAATTATTTCATGAGACATCAAAACAGTTTATGCAAGAATTTTCAAAGGTATTAAGAGAAGAAGAGTATATTAATAGTGTGATGTATAAGATTGACTTAAATGAAATGAAAGAATTTGAATGGACCTTTCTGGATTTATCAGTCTATAATGATATAACGTCAGCTATCGATAAAAACGATGTTCTTACAATAGAAAAGATTCTTCAAGAGGTGGAACTATCAAATGGTGCCTTGGATAGGGAGGAGTATATCCAAAGCGAGACTGAAAAACATTATATGATGATCGTTAAACCTTTGATTGATCAGAAGAACTTTATAGAATCCAGAGAAGCATTTTATACAGGTGTTAATGATCATATAGATCGATTAACAAATGAAGAACATTATGAACATTTAACGGTAGGTTTAACTGGTGGTGCTTTTATTCAGGATTTAGAATCGGATAAAATAGCCTTTGATAGTTTACTTGAAACGATGATCGTTACAATATCACTTATCTTGATAGTTGTTATCGTTTTCTTTGGTAATTTGAAATTACCAGCTTTAGCGATGTATCCATTACTATTAGGAGCTTTATTAGCAGGGGCATGTGCTTATTTAATTTACGGTTCAATTAATATGTTTTCTATATCATTTGCCTTGTTACTAATGGGATTAGGCATTGACTTTGCAGTACATATATTAGCAAGGTATCAAGAGGAAAAGTTAAATGGGAAAAGTTTAGATCAGGCAGTTATGATTGCAAAAAAATCAACTGGCAGTTCCATTGTAATAGGAGCTATTACAACAGCGATTGCCTTTGGTGCCTTTTCAATTGCCGAGTTTAAAGCTTTTGAACAAATGGGGATTATCTCTGCAATAGGTTTGATCTGTCTATGTCTGGTGATGCTCATACTGATGCCGATATTAATCCAATTATTTGATAGATCCAATAGCAAAATAAGAACTAGAAAAATGTTTGTATGGTTAGAACACTACACAAATTTAATTATCACACATGGGAAGTGGGTTGTAGTAATCATCATACTGGTCTGTATTGGACTTTTTAGTACTGTGATGAATACTGATATGGAAACTGAGTTGTCAGCCGTATATCCAGATAACTTGCCTAGTTTAGAGTGGGTTGAAACTGTTGAAGAAGCATTTAATCATAATATCAATTCATTAAGTTTGTATGTGGATGACTTAAAGTTGTTAGAAAGAGTGGTTGATCAACTGGAAAAAAGAGAGGATATAAAAAAGGTGGATTCCATTCTTAATTATCTTCCAAGTGATATGACTGAAAAACTAACTGTTATTCAAAGGTTGGATATTTACTTAAAGACTTATGATATGGATTTATTTTCAGAGTATCACTTAAAAGAAATGACTATTAATGATCTTCCAAACGAGATTCAAAATAACTATCTTGGAAAAGAAGGGAAGTTGAGACTGGAAGTTGTTCCGAATATTGATATTTATAATCAAGAGGATTATGAGAAGTTAATGACTGGGATTGAAGACATAGTTGGTAGACAACCTGTCGGTATACCTACTATTATGAATGAAGTGACATTACTCGTAAAAGAAGATATGATTAAAATTAGTTTTATCTGTTTAATGATAGTCTTTGCTGTTGCCTGGATAGCCTTTAAAAAAATTAGATATGCTGTGTTAACAGTTATACCACTGATCTTAACCTTGTATACGACATTAGGTGTTTTACCTATATTGAATATTCAAATCAATATATTTAGCATTGCCGCTTTTCCATTAATCATTGGTATTGGTATTGATAGTGCTATACACTTGATCCATAGACTTGAAGATAATTGTGAGTTAGCTCTAAGTCAAAAGGTATCGAATACAGGTAAAGCTATTATGCTAACAGCTCTTACGTCTATTATTGGGTTTGGTAGTTTAGCGAATATCAATCATCCAGGTTTGAGCAACTTAGGATTAACCGTTGCAGTAGGCATGATACTTAGCATTATCTTTACATTAACTGTAATTCCTATTGGTTACACCTATTTGAATAAACATTAAATATAGAGCGATATCTAAGGTCCTTTACCTTGGGTGTCGCTTTTTCTTAAAAAAGTATAAACAACAATTAAACAACTATAAAAGAACTTTACAGAATCGCTGTATAGGTATAAACTATAAATGTAATCAGCACTCGTTAATGCAGAGTGCTAACAGAAAGGAGATTATTATGAGATTGGTACCATACAGAGGGTTGGAAGTTGATAAGTCGTTTAATGAGGTATTTTCTATGATGGATGAATTCTTTAATAATAGTCTAACTCAAAGCGAAGTAAATAAAGGATTTAGACTAGATGTTTTAGAGAATGATAAGGAATACATTATAGAAGGAGAACTACCTGGTGTTCAAAGAGAAAATATTCAAATAAATTTTGAAAACAATTTACTTAAAATTTCAGTTGAACAAAGAAACGAAGAAACAGTTGAAGAAAAGAACTATATTCATAGAGAAAGAAAAGTAGTTTCGATGCAAAGAGTTCTAAAATTCAAAGATATCAACTCAGAAGCAATTGAGGCGAAGTTGGAACATGGTATTTTAACTGTTAAATTACCAAAACAAGAAGTTATCGATACAAAAACGAAAATTGAAATCCAATAACATTTGATATAAAAGGAGTTGTCAATGGATAAAACCCAAAAGAAGAATCAACGGAAGAATAGATTTGTACTGTATATGATCACCATTTCAATATTCCTAGGAACAATGGTTGGTTCACTTATCCATTGATGACTTACTACCCCGTAAAATAAGTATCACAAAACTGTGGTACTTTTTTTTTTACCTGTGTATAATGAGGTAAGAAAGGAGGCCTATATGAAAATTGCAATAGTAGCTGATAGTACTGCTGTTATGGGTGAAGTAACTGACAAAGACCTATATTCCGTTCCACTAAAAATTATATTCGATCAAAAAAGCTTTGAAGATGGTATTGATTTATCTCAAGATGACTTTTTTGAATTTCTAGAAACATCGTCAGATTTACCAACCACATCTCAGCCAGCAATAGGTGAAGTGGAAGTTATTTTTAAGGACTTATTAAAATCTTATGATCATGTTATATATATCACACTTTCATCTAAAATCAGCGGTACATATGATTCTGGCATGATGGCCAGAGGGTTAGTCGATGAATCAAGAGTAACGGTAATAGATTCTTTAAGTACATCGATTATCCAAAAATTAATGGTAATAGATGCATTAAAAATGGTTAAAGAAAAAAAGTCGATTGAAGACATTATGACTCATTTAGAGGGTTTAAGACAAAGGTTTGAAATCTATCTGGTTGTAGATGATTTAAAACATCTGTTTAGAACTGGTAGAGTCAGTCAGACATCGGCATCCATCGGTAGTATGCTTAAGATAAAGCCAATACTTAAATTTATTGATGGACAGATTGATCTATATAAGAAAGTCAGAAGTGTAAAAAAAGCACATCAAACTCTTGTTGATTTAGTTGTTGAAGCTGATTTACAAAAAGGAGATTATTTGATGATTGCTCATGCTCATGGTATTGAGTATGCTGAAGCTCTTCAAAGTGAATTACAAAAGAAATATCCAGACTTACATGTGGGCATTAATGCTTTATCACCTGTAATTAGTGTTCATACCGGACCTAAAACTATAGGTGTTGGTTGGGCAAAATTCTAAAATGAATTTCCTTATTAATTTAAGGGAATTTTTTCTTGATTTTTTTTGCATCTATGATATAGTTTTAAAGAATGCATACGAAAGAGGTGTACTATGTCTGGCATATCAGGTAGTGGTTGCGAAGTTGTGATTCCAGAATCAGAACTAAAACCAATAAAAGAAATTGAAAGAAGTATTATAAAAAAATATAGAAAAGAGTTATGGTCTCCATTTGTAAAAGCAATTAAGAATTATGATTTGATCCAATCTGGAGATAAAATTGCGATTGCCATTTCAGGTGGTAAAGACAGTTTGCTTTTAGCAAAACTATTCCAAGAACTTCAAAAACATGGGCATCAGAATTTCGAGTTGGAATTCATTTGTATGGATCCTGGATTTAATGAAATCAATAGAAGGCAATTAGAAGAAAACTGTGCACATTTAGAAATCCCTATTAAGATCTTTGATAAAGCGATTTTTAGAGTGGTAGATGAGATTGCCAATGATTATCCTTGTTATTTATGTGCAAGAATGAGAAGAGGGGCACTTTACGCTTATGCAAAGGAACTTGGTTGCAATAAGGTTGCTTTGGGGCATCACTTTGATGATACCATTGAAACGATAATGATGAATGTTCTTTGTTCAGGCCAGTACAAGACAATGATGCCGAAACTAAAATCAACGAATTTTGATGATATGGAATTGATTAGACCGATGTACTTGATTAAAGAAAATGACATTAAGAGATTTTCATCGACGAATGGTTTAAATCCAATGAACTGTGGTTGTGTGGTTGCAGCTAAAAAAACATCGTCTAAACGAGCAGAAGTGAAAGCCTTGATTGAAACGTTAGGTAAAACATTCGATAATGTAGATAAGAATATTTTCAATTCAGCAAACTGTGTTCATACGGATGCAATTCTGGGATGGAAAACAGAAGAGGGCAGATTTACTTTCCTAGATGAATATGACCAATAGTGTACAGTGCTCAGCACTGTATTTTTTTTTGCCTTTTTACATGATATACTGAAGATAAGGTTGGTGATGTTATGAAAATCTATTACAATAACAAACAAATTGAGATACATGAAAATTGTACTATACATGATGCTGTAACGCATATGGAAGATATTGAACATAAAGCCGTTTGGCTGAATGGTGAACATATAGCTTTATCTGATTTTACTATGAAATTAGAATCTGGAGATCGTTTAAAGATTGTCAGAATACGTGGCGGTGGTTGAACTACTCACCACTTAATCCCAGTGGGCTTTGAAGTGGGAGATTCCGACCATCCCGCATGAAGCGGTCTGGACTTTGTAAGGAGGTTGCCGTTTAACTTTCGCCCTTGCAAATGCAGGGGTGGCCTTATCCGCTGAATTTAGGCTTATACAGTCTTTATTCTTACTGGATGATCCAAACACCCATTATCCCTCAACCTTTGAATAGGCATTGGGACTACATTGTCCTTAAGGTATTTCCTTAAGATATTGAGGGA
>Ga0209379_10001966_pt1 | contig 12862 bp, 7 predicted proteins | sample tdDd001_FD_187124 | JGI IMG/M metagenome (GOLD analysis project Ga0209379, IMG submission 187124) | Marine sediment microbial communities from the Atlantic coast under amendment with organic carbon and nitrate - tdDd00.1 (SPAdes)... | ecosystem: Environmental > Aquatic > Marine > Coastal >...
CCGATTGGCTAATCCCTTTTGTCTTGCCAAAGCGTAGTCAAGTCATCAGTGTTGGGTACTCGGGGGCAGGACTTGTTTGGAACAATGATTATTTGCATGCTAACGGCTTAAAGGAGCCTAGCCAGTTCCGTGACTTAACGTCGGTAGATTATTTTGGTCATATCACAATGAGTACACCAAGCCGTTCTGGTACGACTCAAATGATGATAGAGAGTTTACTTGCCCAATACGGCTGGCAGCAAGGCTGGGAGATTATTTTAAATGTCGGCGCGAATTTGGGCACGATCTCCTCGCGAAGTTTTGGCGTCAGTGACAATGTGGCAAAAGGACAATTTGGTATTGGGCCAATTATTGATAGTTATGCCCTTGTTTTACCAAAACAGTTTCAGCATGTGGGCTTTGGCTATGACAAAGATTTCACTCTAATGCCGACTTATATAGGCGTGTTGAAAAAGTCAGGGAACAACAAAACGACTCAGCGTTTCATTGAGCTATTGCTTTCAAAGAGCGTGCAAACGGATATGCACCAGACCAGCTTTGCCAAACATTCCATTGGGGATGATTCCCTTTTTAGCGCTCAAATCCCTACGTTGAATTTAAACCAGCTCATGATGCGCGAGAAGTTGGTGAATATTATTTTTGATGAAGCCATAACCAAGCGTCTTCCTGAATTACAAGATGTTTGGCTGAGCCTTTCACACCATGAAATATCTGATAAAACGAGTGATGAGGTCATTCGATCACTCAAAAAACGCCTGTTTACGATCTCGGTGAGCGAGCTTGATGTGATGGCATTAGGGCAATCTATTTTGGAGCAAACCAAGTCAGATCCTCGCTCAAATGGTTTGGAGCAAGCGATGTTGGCAGAGTTTGGCTATCGCTTTGGGTCGCAGTTTGAAAGCAATTTGGAACAGGTGGCAGAACAATTGAATCAACTAAAGCAAGGCTCGTTTGATGAATAAGTGGAATACCATCGGCGCAAAATTGATTCTTGCGTTTACAGGTACAACGGCCTTGCTTACGGTGGTGAGTGTTGTCGCTTGGCTGACATGGAATCGGTTAGATGGACAAGTCAGTGAACTTCTTGAAACCAGCGTCCCTAAATACAACACCAGCTATCTGTTAGAAAGTCGAAGCAGTGAGGTTCGTTATCGCGTTCAGTTAATCCCGACGCTCAATAATAAAGTTGAATTGAATGCTCAAATTCTGGCGCTATCTGAACAGTTGGATGCGATAGAGCAGACACTACTTAATGCCCAAGGTGAGACGTTGGATCACGGTGAGGCCCAGCAATTGCCGGGTTTGTATCAGGAGTTAGGTCAAACCGTCCAGTTATACAGCGATCTGGTGCTTCAAAGAGTTGAACAGACACGTCGAGTCAATAAGTTAAAAGAGCAAATCAATTGGCTGCATCAAGATATTCGTTCCGAGCTAACCCCAATTCGTCAGGAATTGCACTGGTTGATCAAGCGAGATGATATTGGTAACGAGCGAAACGTCGCTTTAGAGCAGCTGAGTACAATTCAGCAAGTACTCGATGTAGAGTCAAATATCTACTCGATGACCAGTGATGTCATCGAAGCTCAACAATTGGCGCAAGTGCATAACGCGACGAAAGTGATTCAATATAAGCTGGATGAGTTAGTCAAAAACAGTGAAATCATTCTTAGCTTACCCTCGGCGATAGCTTATCAGCAGTTGATCCAAGAGCTCACAACACTACTTGCACCCGAGGGGATCTTCTATCATCAATTGCTCGATAATGTGGCGCTCAATCATCGAATTGCCGCTTTGCAGCAGAAAATTGATACGCAATTAAATGAAATCCATCAACAGATTGGCGTGGTCGTCAGTTTAGCGGATGAAAGCTTTGTTGGCGTAAAACAAGAAACGGCAAGCCTTGTCTCCTATGGTAACCGTATTCTGATTATCTGTTTTAGCGTCTCGATATTGATGTCATTATTTCTGACCTACTACTTCATTAACCGACGTATCGTTGCGAGACTTACCGCCCTAAGCTCAAGCATTGATGCCATTACCCAAGGCGATCTTAGCCACCCGATTCAGGTGGATGGAGAAGACGAAATAGGCCGACTAAGTGAGAAGCTCATAGAGTATGGTGAGAGTGTTAAAGAGATCCAACGCACCAACGCTGTTAGCTTAATCAACAATACCTCGGCAAGCTTATTGACCTGTGATTTGGCTGGGTATGTGGAATCGGCGAACCTTAGCGCACGTCGTCTTCTCGCGGAGCAAGGTGAGGTAGAAAACAAACTGATCTGGCAAGCTTTTGAAAATCAAAGTCAGTTAGCGTTGGCGAAGATATTTAAGCGTGGAGAAGCCTTATTTCAGTCTGGGCGCGATGAAATCACCTTGTGCGTTTCTGAACAAGTGCCGTGCTATTTGCATTTCGATTTTCATTTGTTTGCTCATGGTCAGCTTAAGAAAGTCATTGTCACCATTACCGATGTCACCCAACAAGCGCTAACCGCGAAAGAACTTGAAAAGCGCGTGGCAGAGAAAACCGTTGATTTGGTCGAGAAGAACCAGCATTTGTCGAAAGAGATTGTTGAACGACAACGCGCGGAAGCGCACCTAAAACAGACTCAAGGTGAGCTGATTCAAGCTGCAAAAATGGCGGTTGTTGGTCAAGCGATGACCAGTTTGGCTCATGAGTTGAATCAGCCCCTCAATGCGATGTCGACGTATTTGTATAGCGCTAAGCTCTCAAATGATTCCGGAAATAGTGAAGCTGTCAATCAATCAATCGAGCAGATAGAAGGCTTATCGCTACGGATGAGTAAGATCATTTCAAGCTTGCGTAGCTTCGCGAAAAAATCTGACGGTGATCAGAGCCTAGCGATGCACTCATTAAATGAGATTACCGAACAGGCGATTACGATCGTCAATACTAAAGCGAAACGTCAGTTGATAGAGATAGAGAATGGATTGACGGTGGATCAACAAGTCTATGGCAATGCGCTCGCTATCGAGCAAGTACTGATCAACTTGCTAGTCAATGGGTGTGATGCGATTGCTGAACACAATTCGGCACAACGAAAGGTCGCGGTGTTGCCACTATACTCGAATAAGACACACCATATTATTGCTGTGCAAGATACCGGTGGGGGATTTGATAGTGAGATTGTATCGACACTGTTTACACCTTTCACCACGACGAAAGAAGTAGGGTTAGGGCTTGGGTTGAATATCAGCCAATCTTTGATGGAAAAGTATTCTGGACACATCTATCTCGCGTCTAGTTTGGAAAAGGGAGCGTTAGTTATCTTGGAGTTACCACATGCAAAATCATAATTTCTCAGTTCTGCTTGTCGATGATGATCAAGATGTCCTCGATTCGTACAAGCACTTAATGGATATTGCAGGGTTTACCGCGAAACCAATTTCCGATCCAACTATTGCTTGCCAACACATCACTCCTGATTGGCCTGGGGTTGTGTTGCTTGATATGTATATGCCGCAAATTCATGGTTTAGAGTTACTTGAGCATATTAAGCAGATCGATGAGCGAATTCCCGTGGTCGTCATTACTGGCCATGGTGATATTCCCATGGCGGTTGATGCGGTTAAAAAGGGGGCATGTGAGTTTGTTGAGAAGCCGATTAATCCTGCTCAGTTGATTGAAATGGTAAAAAATCATCTCAATGAGCGCTCGGCATTTATTGAGCAAAAGAGAGCCATGACCGCGACAATCGATAAATCGATGATAGGTCCATCTGCGCAGCTTGAACAGATTCGTCATTGTGTTTCACAGTTTGCACTCCTTAACAATCATGTTGTTGTATGGGGAGAGACAGGATCAGGTCGCCATTTAGTGGCGCAACTGATTCATGACATGACCCAAGGTACAAGCAATGATAGCTACCGAGTAATAAACGCAGAGGCGATCCAAGACGGTGAGTTATCTATCGCAGACTTGGAATCGCTAACATCCGCTACCCTTGTGATTGATCGTTTAGAGCGTCTTTCGGAGCCTGTTCAGAGAGAATTGGCGCAATTACTTATAACGTGGGAGCGGAGTCAGGTCTCCATCCGTGTCGTGGCTGTGTTCAATCAAGAACCAAGCGAGTTGATTGCTGAAGAGCTGTTGGTTCCTGAACTCTACTATCTGCTGAGCCAAGGGGTCATAGAAGTGCCTGGCTTAAAGCAAAGGCCGGATGATGTTGCGGTATTGTTCCACCACTTTTTAAAGTTAAGCTGTAAAAAATTAGGTCGAACACTACCGAAAGTCGAGTCTCACTATTTGGCGGTTTTGCGTGCGCATTCTTGGCCAGGAAACGTTAGAGAGCTTCGCAATGTGGCTGAATTGTATGCGGTTGGTATCGTAAAACTGACCGGTAAAGAGAAGCTCTACACTCAAGAAGAGACGCTATTGCCGTTAGATGACTTAGTTGACGACTATGAAAAAGAGGTGATTGAGGATGCGTTATTCCTCCATTCGGGAAGAGTTGCTGATGCAGCCAATTACCTGCAAGTACCACGTAAGAAGTTATATCTGAGGATGAAAAAGCACGGCATCGACAAAGAGTCATTTAAGTGCCGTTAGTTGTAAAACAAACACCCCGCCAACAGGCGGGGTGTCTTTATCTTAGTACCACTCATCATCTGGGAACAAATTCCCTTCAGGTGCATACGGGTCTTCGCTAAATGGATGCTCAGCTTTGGTTCTTAAGCTATCCAATTGATGTTCAAGCATTGTCACCGTATCGTAGTCACCTTCAGAGCACGCGACGAAGATTTGTTGTTCCAATACCTTGATGCTATCTTGAATTCCCATGAGTACCTCCCTATGTTAGCGGTTGGTTTGAATGGTTCTACCTATTCTCAAATCTATTGTAGTCAAGAAGGCCAAATTCGATAGGTTGATTTTGCTGATACCATCGATGCACTCGGTCACTGAACGGCCAAAACCCATCATCACTTCGTCGGATCGCGAAGCTATCCAATAACTTAACGTAGTCCTCTTCGCTTTGAATATTTTTCAACATTTTTACCAATTGAGGAATCTGATCTTCTGTTAAAGATAGGTACGCAGCAGGGTAGCTTCCGATCACGCCACGGACCAATGTTAAGTCATCGTTTTTTGGATCTCGGTTGCTCTGTTCATCGAACAAGCTCGAAATATTAGTGTGTGCATTATTGTGAAGTAGAGTAAATAATTGGTCTTCTCCCGCTTTCGACTCAATCATTAGCATCATGATTTGAGGCAGGTAGACCAAGCCTTTTCCACGAATGGATTGAACTGCTCGAAGCGCTTCTTCATTACTATGGCTAAACCCGGTTTGCTCTATTTTATAGCGGCTAGTGAGTACCGGAGAAAGTTGAGTTTTTAAAATGTCATACAGCTCAGCTTTCGGGTTGTCCGTTTGGTACGGAACTTGTGTCGGCTGATTGAATGGTTTGACGTTGCGTTGTAAATAATCACTGAGTTGAGCGCTTTGGTTTTGGTACCAGCTTGATTGTTCTTGATGGCGCACATCGAGTGGAAGTAGGGCAACAAAGTTACTCTCTCCCTCTAGGCGAAGGAAGTCCATAAACATACGAGTAATAAGCTGGTGGCCAAAGTTGCCATAAACATCAAAGCCTGCCACCAATAAATAGTGGATACGCTCAATGAGTGTGTAATCTAACACCCAAGCGGTTTTAGGAGGAGTGCCAACTAAGCCTTGTACTACAGAGGCGCTATCAAAATGTCTAAAGACAGTTAGCGCCGCATTTGGGTTGGTGCCATTACCTGTCCAAATGACATCAGTAGTAAGGTATTGACCATCTTTGAACCAGTCATTAATAAATGCCGATTTAGCTTCTAAATATCGAGCTTGCTGTCTTGAGTAAGAAACCCAGTTAGTTATTGGTAGAGTATTACTCTCCAGTTCGCCTGGGAGTTTTAAGTTATCTGCTTGTGAGCGATAAAACTCATTCACTTCTGGGATATCAGATTTATCCGGATCTAAGAAAAACACCCAGAAACGGTCGTTAATAACATTAAGTGCCAACTGCCCACGACAAACCGGCCCTTTAATAAAGGCGTTAATGGTGTTCTGGGCGTTATCTAGCATGAACTTGAAGCGCGCTTTTACAGGCAGGTTGATGAACGCCGTCATCGGGTTGGCAGCAACATGGACTTGATAGCCCGGTAGCTCTGCAACTGTATAGTCTGCGTTGATAAACCATTTTTTCCAATTCAGCATTCGTTGCTCATTTAGAGCGAACGGCATATGGGTTTTGTCAACGATAGTGCCTTGCTCTGGAATTAAGCGATAGTAGACACGATCAACTTGAGGATCATCGTATGGGCGACGAGTCACGATACGCTTAACGGGTTCACCTGGAGGTGTTGACGAGCGCACAAGGGTAAAGAATCTAGGTTTAGTTTCGTTTAGATCGGAAAAATAAAGGTGCGACAGAAATAAATGCTCATAGATGTAACGGGCAGATAACTGAACCTTTCTTGCCGATTTGTTGAGCATTGCTTCATATTCGTCCACTAAAGCTTGTTGTTCCATCGTCAAAGGAATCTGCTCATTCATAATAGCGCCGCCTTGAAGCCACGAGAGTAGTGTCGAGTACTCTTTGCTGTCTAGGTTTGGCATACCATAAGGCATTCCCCAAGTTGGGTAATCTTGTTGATATTGCTGATACTCTTCGATGGTTGGGCAGACTTGATCACGATCGACAGAGAAATCAAAACCGGTCAACTGAGTTTCATCGGGTAGTGGATGTTCTTCTTTCTGCATGAGCATTTTCGCGACTAAACCTGCTTCAAGGTTGGCCGTTGGTGTTTGCATGCGTTCATTGAGCACGGGATGGAACCCCATAGAGCGCCATTGTTCAGTGGTGTCAGCATCTTCGAACAGGCGGCTCGGTGTGGCAGCCGTTAAGCGCGTTCCTTGGTAAACCAACTCTTTACTTGCACCGCGATCAATTCCTTCTACGGAAGACATTTTTAGCTGACAAGGAGCGTCATAGCAGGCATGACAAACCACACATCGGTTGTCGATTATTGGCTTAACTTCGTTAAGGAAGAAGTCACTTTGATTTGAGGCGAGATCCACGCGTCTGTCTATGACCTTCTCTTCGCCAAAAAGTTGGTCGAGGTTAAGTCCTGCGTATGTGGCACAGCCAGCGAACAAAGTCACCACTGCCAACATTAAAAATGTCCGTAAATTCATTACTCTAATGGCTCTATTTTTATATTTTTACAAATTGCAGCAGAAAGCACGCAGTTTAGCAAATAATAGTGAGTTATTGGTGGGACTTGAATTAATAAGTACGCCATAAGATTAATGTTAGATTAACTTTATCAAGACTGAGATCGCCCTGATGGTCGTTTTTGCGTTCAAGGGTATGCTTGTTAAAAAAACGGACGTTGGCTAGGTCTATCATGAACAAAACAAAAGTATGGTTTCCTTATCTATTTTTCCTACTACTGATTTGCACTATTGGTGCGGCGAAGTGGATGACGGATGAGAAAGAGCGTCAGGTAGAGCAACGTAAACAAGAAATGGCACCAGTTGTAGAGAAAATCGTTGCCAATGGTCGAGAAGCATACGAATGGCCGATGAAAAAGGTCGGCATGATTCAGGACTTTGCCGAGTTTGGAAAAGCATCTCGATTCCCCAATTTATACCATTCTGCAGCCGATTATTACGCGACCCCGGGTACCGAAGTTTATGCAGTAGCTGACGGCAATGTGTTCTTTTCAGGGTATGAAGCGGGATATGGTGGTTTAGTTATTGTTAAGCATAAAAGGGAAGGGCTTTACTCTTTGTATGGCCATGTTTCAGCAAAGCGCTGGTTGATTGAGAAAGGCGAGCAGGTAATCCGAGGTCAGTTAATCGGCTATGTTGCGGACGCGAATGAAGGCTATGGCATTGGCATGGTGCCTCACCTACATTTTTCTATGCGTTTAGGAGAGCCGGAGGATTACCCAAACAGCGGACGTGAAAACTGGATGACAGGCTATACCACTGAGCACCCTGTATTCCACCAGTTTCTCGACCCAAACAAGTTCATTGCTCAATCGAAGTTGTATCACCGTAAACGACAAGATGACCTCTGAGAAATACAGAGGTCAATGATTCACATAGCAAACTGAAAATGGCACATTGAGGCGGTGAAACTCTTTAATCCAGCGCCATTGATTATCTTGGAGTTTGTCTCCAGGGCCTTTCACTTCAATCCATTCAAAGGTTCCATCTTTAAAGGCGATCAGATCGGGCATGCCATTGCGGTAGAGTTTTAAGTCACTCAATTGCACTTTGAATAGCTCTGCTAGCATGTCGCCAGAGATATGCTTCAGCGCGTGTTGTAATAACTCCTTCTCTAGATGAGTCCAACTTATGAAAGGGTTACTGATTCCAAATTTATTCCTGTAGGTATCACTGAGCGGTTTAGTTTTGCCTTGCTGAATGCTGCTGAGCGCCTGACAGATGAGAGTCTCTCGCTTATGGGTGAAGTCAGCGTGGTATAAATCAAGCGGACGATGCTGATAAGCGTTAATAAATGCCCCTTCAATCGGAGCAAATATAGCGTTCCAAAAAGTTAAACCAAGTAGGCCATTGAGTAGAGCGTTTTCGGAATAAAAAACCGTCCAACCTAAACTTTCAAAATGCGCTTTGGCGGCAAGCTCAACACGCTGTTGTGATAGGTCTAATTCGAGGTGGTATTCGCGGCATTTGGGTTTATTGGCTCTTGGAACTTTGAGACCTTGTTTACGCTTTACTCGTTGTTCTAGCTTTTGTGCGACTTCAAGCTCAGAGACATCAATCGGGTAAGTTAACATGTCGGTGACAACGTCACTAAGTTGATCGTCTAAATTGAGCTTGTCGTAAATTCGGGCTCGACGCTCTCGACTTGGTGTTAAGGTTGTTTGCTCAAATAAATCGAGAGCTAGGTTAAATTCGCTAAGACGTTCGTAATCTCGTGCAATGTCGTTGATCATATGCTCTCGCTTACGGTCAACATAGCGGTGCTCAACAGGGTCAGGCATCGCAGTAATAAGATTGTCGAGATTCGCCTTCTGCTTCCTGTCGCATTGCCAATAGAGCTCAGAGAGTTGGCTGAGCTGGATCAAGCGGTCTATTTGTTCTCTGCTTTCAAAGAATCGGCACGCTTTACTCAATTGGTATTGTTCAAATTGATGCAAGCCTAAGTCATCTAAAACAAATTGGCTGAGATCTTGGTGTGTATTGGCAAAAAACAGCGCTAAAAGCACATCGATCATATGCGCAGAATTGAGCTTAATGACGGTGAATTCTAGTGCCTCGAATTGGTTGAACAACTCCTCGTTTAGCAGCTCAATCAACGCATCTTTTTTAAGTGATTTAGAATGCAGAGGGTAGAGCGTATGAATCTCTGGCTTGGTCAATAAGTTAGCTGCCAGTTCTTGCTCAGAAATAAAGGGGTTGAGTTCGACAAAGCCATGCTGTTCAAGCTCATTCAAGGCTTGTTGGAGATTGACGATTTCCTGATAGTTAAGCTTATCACTACGAAACCAACACCCTTTTCGACTGTATAAACGAACGAGTAAGCACTGGGCGTCTTTATTCAATTGTTCGAAGGCGGAAAGCCATTGATGTTCTTCAGCCGTCAATAGGTCGCTATACCAATGTTTGGCATGCCGGGTGAGTTTGAAAAAGTTATCGAGATAGTAATCTGGGGCGAGTTCGACGGGGTTTTCCATAAAAGACAGATATAAAAAAGGCTTACCACTAGGGTAAGCCTTTCAAAATATATTTCAATTCTTAAGCGTTTTTAAGCTCAGCAACTTTTGCTTCAGTCAGTGGCTTAGTGATGAACGCTAGTACGATACATACTGCCATCATTACTGCAGATACTGTGTAAGCTAGGCCGTAACCTTCGCCTGCTGTCATTGAGAAGCCAACAACTGCTGCACCGATTGCGCCGCCGATACCCCAAGCTGTGTAAAGCACGCCGTAGTTAGTACCGTAGTTCTTAAGACCGTAGAATTCCGCTGTTAGAGTAGGGAATACCGCTAGAAGCGTACCGTAACCTACAGCAGCAATTGCTGTACCGATGATTAGCGTGAATTCAGTTTTGAACGTAGCAAACAGAACCATGTTTACGCCCTGTAGAACGAACGCTAGAAGTAGAGTGCGCACGCCACCGATTTTGTCAGCAAGCATACCAGCAGCAACACGACCGCCTGAGTTGAATACCGCAAGGATAGACGCTAGGTAAACAGCGTTTGGTAGGTTCGCTTGAACACTTGCAATTGTTGTGATGTTACCGATGATCATAAGACCAACAGAAGCAGCAAATGCGTACATGATCCACAGTGAGTAGAACTGCGGTGTTTTTAGCATTGCTTTCCAAGTTAGGTCATCAGACTTCTTAACCGCTTTAGGTGCTTGGCCTGCTTTTACTTTTGGTTCAGCTGGCGTGTAGTCTGCTGGTGGGTTGTTGATCGTTGCTGCTAGTGGAACTGCAATCGCAAGGATACCAACACCAAGAACTAGGAAGCTAGTTTGGATGCCCATGCTGTCGATCAGTGCAGATGTTACTGGTGCTAGGTAGATAGCTGCTAGACCGAAACCTGCTGCGATGATGCCGTTAACCATACCTTTCTTCGAAGAGTGGAACCACTTCATCGCAGAAGGAGAAAGACAAGCGTAACCGAAACCGATACCCGCACCAGTGATCACACCAAACGTGATGTTTAGCATCATTGGAGAGCTAACAAAGCTAGACGCGATCATACCTAGACCTGTAAGAACAGTACCTAAGATAAGAATAAGGCGTGGACCCATGCGGTCTTGAAGGATACCTGCAACAAGAAGACAGATAGAGAATGTGATAGTTGCAGTCGCGTAAGGCGCTGATGCTTCAGCAGCACTCCAGCCAGACTCAGTCACTAGTGCTTTGTTGAATACACTCCAAGCATACAGGATGCCAAGACAAAGGTTGATACAGAATCCTGCTAGAAGGATGCGCATTGCTTTATCAATCTTGCTCATTTTTATTCTCGGTTGTCCTCAAATTGAGGATGGGTTAACAGTCGATTACTTCAAATTAAGTTTGCGTTTATCAACATAAAGCGCAATGGGCGCGAATTATAACCAAATAAAATGTGATTGGAATCTCTTTTTCAACTTAATCGTATATTTTTCAAATATTGTTGATTTTTTGTAGCGAAAACGATTTCTATTGATAGATGTGATGAGTAGAAAGCGGGGGAGTACTAGTGAAATGTGGATGTTTTTTGTTCAGATTGACTCAGGGCAAAAACAATAAAAAAAGCGCAGTTCAAGATGAGCTGCGCTTTTTAAATGCTTAAGTGTGAATGACTTAATTATTTAGCCAATCAGTGCTGGGATACCTGGTAATTGACCAACAATCGCAAGTGAGCCGACACAAATAACGAACGCTAGGCCAGGGATAAGATATTTATCTTTTGCTGATAGTTCTTTCGCACGTTCATGATCGCCAATCAACCCCATGTTATCGAGCAACATTGTCGTCGCCCAACCAAATACTGGGTTAACAAAAGCACAAGCGAAGATACAGATACCTGCACTTAATGAATCTTTGTGCTTGTGAATCATCTGCATACCCGCTTCAAGTAGCGGCAAGAACACACCAACAATTAGTGCAACACGCAGAACCGGTTCCCACATTGCAAGATCCATTGGGTAGCCAATAACAGCGGCTGCAATACACATGATACCTGTTAGAAGTGCACCTCCTGGGATAGGACGCTTAGCGATAGCCGCAGGGATCATGTAAGTACCCCAAGAAGATGCAAGGTTACCACCACCTAGGAAAGAACCGATACCTTGACGGATTGAAGCGACCATCATGGTGTCATCTACGTCCATTAGAACGCCTTTCGCTTCTTTCGGGTAGTTGAGCTCTTGGAACACGCGGTGACCAAGGTAATCAGGTGACCACATCGCAACAGCCAGCAAAGCAAACGGTGTTACAGCGATGAAGTGCTCTAGATTTGGCCAGCCGAGTTTCCAACCTGTATCTTCACCCCACCAGTAGAATGGACTGAAGTGCGGAAGTCCTGGCTCGGTAGTAAAGGCGAAATCAGCCCCTAAGACATAGGCAACGATACCAGCAATCAGAGAACATAATGGGATCGCTAGCCAGCGCTTATTGATTTTCGCCAGGTAAGCGTAGACTGCTAAGGTCACACCAATAACCGCAAACGAAATGTAGCCTTGATCGGTACTTGAAGCCCAAGCTTCCGTTTTGTTGATCTGACCAATTAACCCCACGGCTCCTAAATAAATCAGCAAACCGCCCCGGACGCCAACGCCCGTTAGCGTCATCAGTTTTGACCCCCCCTTGGTATAAGCGAGGATAAAACCGAACATACAGACCATGATCCCCAGAGCCAACGGGTGTCCCCCTGCGGCTGCTATCAAGGGTATCAATGGAATCATTGGGCCGTGAGTACCCGCTAAGTTAGAGTTTGGGTTCAAAATTGCAGAAAATAGAATTACAAACAGAGCACCTGCGATTAAGAGTTCATAACGAACGTTCTCTGCAACAAACTCTGGTGATAATCCAAATTGCGCCGCAAATACTGCAACCATCGCGGTTACCATAACCACTTTACCGATCGTTGCCGCAAGTGCGGGTACTAAGTCTTCAAGCTCGACACTGTAATCGCGTGAAGGTAAATGAATCCCCCAACGGCGAAAACTCATAATCTTGAGGTCGTGATTTAGAAACTCTTCACGGCTCTCAAATTCATGCGCTTTTTTACGCATATCCCTGTAAAAGGTTTTACTTTTGTTAGACATTTCGTCTTCCTTTGTATTGAGACGAAGTTGAACCATGTCAATTAGCTCTCCACTTACTCTTGGTA
>Ga0209379_10001968_pt1 | contig 12857 bp, 9 predicted proteins | sample tdDd001_FD_187124 | JGI IMG/M metagenome (GOLD analysis project Ga0209379, IMG submission 187124) | Marine sediment microbial communities from the Atlantic coast under amendment with organic carbon and nitrate - tdDd00.1 (SPAdes)... | ecosystem: Environmental > Aquatic > Marine > Coastal >...
ACACATGATGGTTCACAGAAACCACACTCCATACATTTATCTACCTTTTCGTGGGCTGCAGGCAAAGGTTTTAAATCTTTAAGGTGAGCTTGCTTATCAGCATTTAAAATAACTCCCGGGTTGATTAAAAAGTTTGGATCGAAAATTTGCTTGATATCTTTCATCAGATTATAAGCATCGGTTCCCCACTCCATTTCAACATACGGAGCCATATTTCGACCTGTACCATGCTCTGCTTTTAAAGCTCCATCGTAACGACCAACCACGAGATCCGCCAACTCATCCATAAACTCAGCGTAACGATCTATCTCTTTCTGAGTACCAAAATCCTGAGTAAATACAAAGTGTAGATTTCCTTCCAAAGCATGACCAAAAATTACCGCCTCGGTATATTTATACTTCTTAAATAATTCCTGAAGATCTAATGTTGCTTCTGCCAATTTTGGTACAGGGAAACAAACATCCTCGATAATAACGGTTGTTCCTGTTTTACGCATCCCTCCTACTGTTGGCAATAATCCTTTACGGATTTTCCAAAGCATAGCAAATTCAGCTGGCACATCTGTAAACTCAATTGGCAATTCAACAGGAATTTCCTTAATTGAATCGGTAATAACTTTAATTTGCTGCTTTAATGTTTTAGCATTTTCAGCTCTGGTTTCTACCAAAATTGCAGAAGCACCAGGTGATAAAGTTTTCAGATATTCTGGAACACCCTCATCGTTCTCAACAGAACGCAAGGCTGCCCTATCCATAAGTTCAACAGCTGCAACAGGTTCTGATTTTAAGATAGAAACTGCCCTACATGCTTTTTCAATATCTGGGAACATCATTAAGGAACTCGCCTTAAACTTGTGCTCTATTACCGTTTTATACACCAATTCAGAAATAAAACCTAAGGTTCCTTCCGATCCGATCATTATATGGGTTAAAATATCGAAAGGATCGGTATAGTCAACCAATGCATTTAAACTGTATCCGGTCGTATTCTTCATTTTGAATTTTTCACGGATACGTGCATGAAGTTTGTCATTCTCCTTTACTTCCTTAGCTAAATTGCTTAAATCCTTAAGTAACTTTGCATGAGAAATTTTAAAAGAATCCATACTTTCATTACTGGAGGTATCTAATACTGTTCCATCGTGTAAAATAACACGAATAGAATCAATTGTTTTATACGAATTTTCCGATGTACCACAACACATACCTGAAGCATTATTGGCAGCAATACCTCCAATCATAGCCGCATTTATAGAAGCAGGATCGGGACCAATTTTTTTCCCATAAGGTGCAAGAATAGCATTCGCACGTGAACCAACAATACCTGGTTGTAATCTAATTTTCTCACCTTCGTTTAAAATGGTATGCTTTTTCCAATGATCACCAGCTACAACCAAAACAGAATCACTAATGGCTTGACCTGATAAACTTGTTCCTGCAGCACGATAGGTTACCGGAATATTTAAATCGTGACATTCACGCATGATCAAGCTCACCTCATTTTCATCTTTCGATTTGATAACCAATTTAGGTATCAATCTGTAGAAGCTGGCATCGGTTCCCCAAGCCAAGGTATGAAGAGGATCATGAAACATCCTTTTCTTATCAATTGTATTCAACAATCTTTCGTGTAGTATTTTATATTCTCCTGTAAGCATTTTTGTTAGGTTTTATTCTGATCAAACAAATAAACTGGTAACTTGTATGACAAATGTACGTTTTTTACTCTTTATAAAAATGCCAAATACCCAAGTTATTGAATATTTGGCAAGTTATATTACAATGGCAACGGATTAAATCCTGTAGAAATTAGTACTACAACCACAATCATTACTAATAAATAGTAAACAAATGCAGGAATTGCATTACGTCTGATAATTGTTCCCTCGGCACCAATACAACCAACGGTTGCACAAACTGCTACCACATTGTTTACACAGATCATGTTACCTAATGCAGCACCAATGGTTTGAACTGCAACGATTAATACCTGAGGAATACCCAAAATTGTTGCTGTTTCGAATTGTAATGAAGCAAATAACAAATTAGAAACAGTTGCAGAACCTGACATAAAAGATCCCAATACACCAACTATAGGCGCAATTACAGGATATGCGTTACCCGAAAGATCGGCAATAGCTGTAGCCATGGTAGTCAGCATACTATCCAAACCAGCACCATTAGTTCCCGATTTTAGCATCAATTGTACCATTGCAACACCTGCGAAAAGAGCTATAGCTGCACCACTAATTTGCTTGAATGTTGTTTTCCACGAATCAATTACCTGCTTACCACTCATTTTGTGCATGAAGTTGGTAATTACAGCTACCAAAATAAATGGAATAGTTCCCGGAAGGTAAGCCCATTTCAGTACATAGGTCAATCCTTCTATACCTAAAACATCAGAAAGTGTTACTGTTTGAGCAGCTAACCAACCTTTTAATCCTAAGGAAGGAATACGGGTAACAACCAAAATAATAGCAATTAATACATAAGGCATCCAGGCTTTTACCAAGCCCATTTTAGCTTCTCCTGTATCTCCTGTAGAATCGTTAGATAACCAGCTTTTCTCCCACTCTGATTTTGGAGGAAAATCCCATGGTTTCTTAGGAACTAAGAATCCCTTTTTAGCAGCAAAAATAACAATACCCAAACCTATAAAAGCACCTAGTAAAGAAGGCAAATCAGGACCTAAAGTTGAAGCGATTACAACGTAAGGAATACCAAAAGCCAAACCTGCAAAAATTGCAAAAGGAGCAGCAGCCAAAGCCGGTTTAATCGATTTCTCTTTTCCAAAGAATTTGGTCATAATCATGATACCCAATAGTGGAATAAAAATACCAACCAAAGCATTCGGAATAGCAATCCATTTTGTAAGAGCCATTTTAAAAATCTCAGGATTAGCAGCTACATCAGCAAGATTCTGCTCTAAAGTAACCATAGCACCACCACTAATTGGTGTTCCTACAGCGCCATAAGGTACAGGTACCGAATTAAAAATAAGAGCAACCATTGCTGCCGCTAAAGGAGGAAATCCAAGTCCTACCAATAGTGGTCCTGCCAATGCCGCAGGAGTACCAAAACCAGCAGCACCTTCGATAAATGCTCCAAACATGAAACCAATAATGATGGCCTGTATCCGCCTATCGTTGGTAATTCCATTAAATCCGTTGTTAATGGTAGTCATGGCCCCCGATAACTTCATTGTATTCAAAATAAGGATGGCTCCAAAAATAATAATTAGGATATCCATTGCCTTTAAAAAGCCAAAAACAGAATATCCAAGAATATGGTGAATATCGATTTTCCAAACACCGAAGGCTACCACAACCGCTAAAAGCAGAGATAATGGCAAAGCCTTTTTGGCTCCCCAGTTGAAGCCAACCATCAGAATGATGGTTAATAATATTGGTGAAAAAGCTAATAATGCATTCATAAAAAATAATTTAGGTTTTAATTAGTAATTGACTTATCAATTGAAGTAAATGGGTTAGATTTACTATAGTTTTTTAGAACAGAATCACTATTCTTAACAGGATCTCCAAGCAGTGCATTGTTATGCATCAACACATCTAAAGCAGTAAGCTTTTGTCTTAAGTCTTTTAAACTTTCTTCTATGCTTATTCTATTATTTTTGAAGCCCATATCTTGAATTTTATTTGTTATAAAAGTTCCAGGTGATTTTCGATAAACTCGGTTAAATGCAAGACCTTAACAGGTACTTTTTTGTGCATTAAACCACCATTAATTTGCATTACACATCCCGGACAATCGGTTACCAACAATTCAGCCTCACTAGCCTGAATGTTTTCAATCTTCTTGGTTAAAATCCCGTTGGATATGCTTGCAAAATCGAGAGAGTAAGTACCGCCAAAACCACAACACACATTGCTATCGGTAAGTGGAATAAACTGTTTGCCTAAAAGGTTGGTAAGGAATGATTCGGCAGAATAGTCTAATGATCTGGAATCGTGACACGGCGTATGGTAAGTCACTTTTTTGTTTCCTTTCACCTTAAATTTGATGTTATTATCTTCTAAAAACTTACCGATTGGCGTTACCATATCGCCTAACATCGAAGCTTTCTTGTATCTGTTTGGATCTTCTTTTGTGAAATCTAAAAACTCATGCTTAATGGCTCCACCACAGGTCGGACAAAGCACCAGTAATGCTTCATAATCCTTTGGCCCCTGCAGATTATCAATTGTATTGTAAATCATGCTTTTTGCATTATCCGGATCGCCCGAAGCAATGGCAGGAATACCACAACAAGCTGCTTTCTTAGGAATATCAACCTGAATACCACTTTTCTGAAGCAATTTTATCATTGCCAATCCCATTTCAGGATAGAAATACTCGATAGCGCAACCTGGATAGAAAAATACCTTTCTATCAGAGGTAAACTGATCGTATCCTTCTTTATAGAATCTCTTGCTAAACGTTTTAGAGGCTAATGCCGGAAACTTTCTAAAATCCATCTCCTTCGGCAACATTGGAACTGTACCAATTATTTTCTCGTTATTGGTTTTGCAAGTTTTGGTTAATGGGAATTGGAAATTGGCACCTAATGAAAGTACCGACTTCATTCTGTCTGGCTTGGCAACCAAGCTCTTGAACACCTTTTCCTTTACAGAATTGATACCATACTTCTTCCCTACTACCAACTTTAAATCGGAGATTAAGGCTTGCAAATCGATACCCGATGGACAGTTGAAAGAGCAAGCTCTACAACCAATACACATCTTCAAAATATCCTTAGCCGCTTCGTCGCCCTGGTAAAGTGCTGTTAATATCAGACCAATAGAACCAATGTATCGATCGCCATAAACATGACCACCCACCATTTCGTAAGCTGGACAAATGTTAGCACAACTACCACAACGAACACATTTTAGAGCCTCCTTAAACTTTGGATGCTCGAAAAATGCCAAGCGTCCGTTATCTAAAAACACATAATGCGTTTCCTTAATTCCTTCTTCGTTTTTATAAGATGGAGTACGTCCCTTAATCCATGTAGTATATGAGGTAATGGTTTGTCCGGTTGCACTTTTAGGCAAAACACGTACGATATCCAATGCCTGGTTAAAATCGTCGCACAATTTTTCGTAACCAACCAATACAATGTGTACCGGAGGAACGGTTGACGACAAACGTGCATTTCCTTCGTTGGTAACCAAACCAATAGTACCAGTACTTGCAACAGCTACATTTGCTCCTGTCATTCCCACACCCGACTTGAAATAAGAATCGCGTAAAAAACGACGTGCAATTTCAACCATTGCTTTGATATCATCCGGATCCACATCTTCGCCCGTATATTCTGCGAAAATTTTAGCTACCTGCTGACGAGTTTTGTGAATGGCTGGCATTACCATATGCGATGGATGCTCGTTAGCCAATTGAAGAATCCACTCACCCAAATCAGTCTCGATAGGCTGTAATCCTTCTTTTTCCAAGTGATGATTTAACAGAATTTCTTCCGAAGTCATCGATTTAGACTTTACCATGTACCTGGCATTGTGATTTTTCATTACATCAGCAATGTATTTACAAGCATCCTCGCCGGTTTTTGCCTGAAAAACTTTACAACCATGTTTCTCTACATTCTCGCGAAACTGGTTGAATTGCTGCATTACTTTATTTAAATCCCTGTCTTTTAAATCGTGAACACGAGTTCGCAAGGCTTCAAAGTCCATTCCTTTGTATGCATTCTCTTTTGACGCTTTATAAGCAGTAGCGAAATTTTTAAGATTTTTGTATAAAACCTCATCTTTCAATTTTTCATCTATTTGTTCATGTATTTTCATAGCTGCTTCTTATAAATCGTTCAAAATGTAAACTGTCATCTCTTTAGGTCCGTGCACTCCTACTGTTAGCACACGTTCTATATCTGCTGTTCGGCTGGCACCGGTAATAAAGGCAACATATCCGCCCATATCTGTTGTTCGCTCTTCTATAAAATCGGCAACATCGTTCAAACTCGAAACCAATTTACTTAATGGAATTACTGCTAATAGTTTTTCGGCAAGGCAGGTTGCCAATCTTTTGTTTTCATTGCAACTGTCCAACACAACAGTTCCGGTTTCGGCAATTGCATAATCAATTTCAACAAGTGCATTTGAAATGCCTTTTTCACCCGCTCTAATATCTTTTAGCAGTTTAAAACTTGGTACATCTACATATTCGAATTGCTCTTCTTTTAAGAGCTGCGAAAACTCTTCGCTTGATAGGATTAAATTTTCGTTTCCTACTAATGCTGATTTCTCTAAAAAGTGTTCTAAATCATTCATTGGAGATAGTTATTGTTAGAATTAAATAGGTGGGTTCCTATATTGTTGCGGATTCTCTAACCAAGCGGAATGCCAAAAAAAACAGCCTATACTTATCTAGAATCTTTCTAAGATCTACAACGCTGTTATTCAACACACTTAAGCGCGCAAAGGTTTTCGGAGAGTTAAGGTTTCAATCGATTTCGAATGTGTGCAATTTTGAACACATCTACTAATTGAGGAGTTCAGTTTGGAACAATTGTGCGGTTTTGCACAGTTAATTTATTACATTAACTGAGATAATATTCACAAATGAGAATGCAACATTAAATCAGGTTACATCTTAAAAAATTGGATAGTATTCACTTCTACAAAATCCCTTTTAAAAATACCACAATAGATTTAATAAAGAATTGTTACTACTATATTAAGTTCACCTAATTATTTTTAATGTTCAATTGAAATGATATCTTTAAAGTTCGAGAATAAGCATCTTCAGTTTATATTATTTGGATACTAATCTGCTTTTTTTTAGATCTAAATGAAAACGCTGATTTTAATAATAATAATTCCAAATATTATTCATTGATGAAAAAAACGAGTTTACTAATCGCTATTCTAATCTGTTTTTGTCTTGCTGGAAAAGCTCAAGAATCCTATTCTGATTTAATTGCAAAAGCTAAAGAATGCAATCAAAACAAAAAGGATAGCTTACAACTTAAAAAAGCTCTTCTTTTATATGAAAAGGCTTACGATAATTATCCAGACAGTATTAGTGATATGACATTGTATAATGCAAGTTTATTAGCTAATGATTTATCAGATTACGATATAGCCTTTAAATTTCTGAAACCATTATCGGAATTGATAGAAGATGAAGAAGGTTACCCAGGTTGGGACTATATCATTGGGGAATATGCTAAAGATGATTATAAAAATTTACTGAACCATCCCCGCTGGAAAGCATTAGAAAAAAAAGCTATAATCAAACAAAAAATCTTCTTCGAAGATCTTTATAATAGCGAGAAAGAATTTTTCGATGTTAAAACAGTGGAATACCCTAAAACTTTATCGGCTAAAAAATTGTATAATCAACTAAAAGAGTCGAATCCATATAAAAATAAGCTAAAACAAAATTACTCCTTATCCTTAAAAATAAATGATACCCTTACATCCTCGTATTTCGTTCATCTTCCAAAAAATTATAATCCTGAAAAGAAATATTCGGCTTTACTATTTTTACATGGAGCCGTTCGCCATAATACATTTTCTAAATTTCAAACAAAAAGCAATTTAAAATATTGGAACAGGTATTATACAAAATATGCGGATAAGAATGATGTCATTTTAATTTTCCCACAAGCCAATAAGGAATACAACTGGATGACTTCAGATAAAGGATTCTTTATGATTCCGACAATCGTAAAACAGCTTAAAGCAGCTATTAACATTGATAATAATAAGGTTTTCGTTTCAGGGCACTCCAATGGAGCTACAGGATCTTTCTCCTATCTAATGAAAGATCCAACGCTATTTGCTGGATTTTTCGGATTCAATACCCAACCAAAAGTTTTCACAGGCGGTACATTTATCGAAAACATGAAGAATCGTTCTTACATTAATTTTTCTACCGATCAGGATTATTATTATCCTGTTGAAGCCAACGATAGCTTAAGTAATTTATGTGTTCGAATAAATGCGGACTATAAAGACTACAGATATAATGGTTTCCCTCATTGGTTTCCAGAATTTGATGAATCGGAACCAGCATATAAAATAATATTTGATAATATAAACGATAGAAATAGAAATCCTTTTTCCAGTGAATTAAGCTGGGAAATCGACGACGAAAACAATGGAAATATTGATTGGTTAAATAATATAAAACTGGATACATTAGGACAAAAAGAGCTATGGCATAAAAATTTAAACTTTAAAATAACAAAGTGGTTGGCATATAGCGATTCCGATAGCCTTATTGTTAAAGATGTGGATAAGACTGCATTTAACTTTCCAAAAAAATCGGGTAAAATAATTGCCAAATATCAAAACAATGAATTCCATTTTTCCACCTCAAATATTAAATCCTTTAAATTGTTCATTTCTCCGGAAATGGTAAATATGAAGAAAAAAATTAAGGTGTTTGTAAATGGAAAAATGCACTTCAATCAAAAAATAAAATTTGACAATGAGTTTATGCGAGATTCATTTGAAAACAACCTAGACAGAGATCAGATTTGGGTTAATAATATTAAAATAACAATCTAAAATAGATTCAATATGTTTATTCTAACAAACAAGGAAAAGACTAATTCTTAGATCGATTATTTATACTAATTCCATTAAAATTTCCTTATTATTTAAATCTAATTTTTAAGGCAATTTGTTAAGTTTATGATCTCTATAACCTTTAACAATTTAATCGAATGAAAGAAAAACAAGATGAAAAACTATACATCTGCAAGCCCTGTGGCTATGTTATGAAAGAAAGTGAACTTGAAGATGTTTGCCCTGCTTGTGGTTTACCCAAGAAAGTTTTTGAACAATACAAAGAAAGAATGTCATCGGGACGTAGTAGAATTTTGCATTTGGATTTACACCCTATTGCTGTTCATTTTCCTCAAACAACACTGGTATTCGCCCTACAAGCTTTATTAATCAACCTTTTCTTTCCTAATTTTCATCCAGAAATATTGTTAGGCACAGCAAAATTTTCAGCTGTTATTTTCCCGTTCACTGTAGTTGGCGCGTTTGTTAGTGGAATGATTGATGGCAAACTAAGATTTAAATCTGTTACTACTCCAATCCTAAAGAAGAAAATAATTTATAGCGTGATAATGCTTATTGCATCTGTCTTCACACCTTTTTTAGCCTGGAAAGGAATAGACGATCTACAATCGAAAATATTGCTGCTAATTTGTGGAACAGTTGCTCTTATTTGCGGAATAATACTTGGACATGCCGGTAAAAGATTAATGAATATTGGTATGGGTGGTGCTGTTAAAATTTGGGGTAGAAAATTTTAATTAATTACTTGAATATACTATCAAAGGGCAATCATATAGATTGCCCTTTGCTGTTTTCATTAATTTACGATTGTACACAATCTAATTAATCTCTATTTACCAATGCCAACTTCTCAACTTCACAAAAATCATTCAAATACACATCAATATAATCGTATCCTAAAGATTTCATTCTGTTAAGATCTTTACAAGCATTCTCCGAATTACCTAATTCTAAGTGTGTTCTTGCTCTTAAAAATAATATAGCATCGCTATAAGGCTGATAAACCATAGCATAATTCACTAAACGTAAAGCTTTCTTTGGTTTATTTTTAATTAATTTTTTGTTGGCTCTTTTGTAGTATTTATGAGCCAATTGCCTATGATCTGATCCATCAATTGTAAAAATAACTGAAATTTCCTTTTCCATTTCAACCGAGTTACCATTATTTTTCCCTGGAATCCACATTCCATTTGTTGATTCCAAAACTCTAATCACCTCCTCATCGATTTCATTAGCTACACTATTAATAACCCGATAATCTCCTAGATTCCCATTAGGGAACACAGTAAACTGTATAACAGTGGTTCCTTGAATAAATCGTTTTGCCACATTTTCGGGATATTGAGTTTTCTCATTTAAATAATCATAAATTCCGCTAGAACTATCGGTATTTATAATAGCCAATGTTCCTTTAACTCCAGTAAACACCGGAGGCTTCACCTCCACCCCTTTCAACATTTTTGATTTCGACATATCCTGAGCTGTAGTTAAAAATCCTACAAATAAGAACAGTACGAAAATTACCATTGCTTTCATATCAATAACTTTTAATAATCATGAGTAATTCCTTTAAAGAATTGGATATCCAACTTATTCACGCGCAATATTAAAATTACTCTGAAAAAGAGGAAGCTACTAGTAACTATACTTCTATGATATTAATATTAATTTTAAGGAATTGAAGATATGTTGCAGACTTTAAATTTACTTGCAAAACCTATAAGCTATGTTGTATGCCAAAAAATGAATACATTAATTGTCCAATCTCATTTTTGCTAACAAAGCTTTATATCTTGGTTCTGAATGAAGGTTTTCTAAATTATGATCTTTTTTGAGTCGAATTAATAGTAAACACACTTTGGCTTCAAAAGCAATTTCTAACCAATCTAAAGCTTTTTCTTTTTCCCCAAGCTTGGCATACAATTCAGCAATAAAATAGGGTTCCGGAGCATTTTTTTCTAACTGCAATTTAATTAGCCAAGCTAAAATTCCATTTGTCCCTGACTTTTCAAAAGCAAGTTCCATTGATGGAATATGTTTTCTATCAAAGGTATCTTTCTCTAAATATTTCTTAAGTTCCAATACGGCTTCTTTCTCTCTCTCTTGCTTCAAATAAATATAGAAAATATCAATGTGAGTGTATCTGAACTTCTCATTCATTTCCAATGCTGTTTGGTGAAATTCAAGAGCCTTTTCATATTCTCCAACCTGATAATAATAACAACCACTAGCATTATACATTATTATAGACAATGGATCTAATTCTCTGGCTTTATTAATCTCTTGAATAGCTTCATGTAATTTGCCAACAGCACTCAAATGTTCAGCGTACCATTGATGAGCGGTAGCATAATTTTCGTTCAACTCAATCGCACGTTTATACTCTTTTCCTGCTTCTTCCCAATTCCAGTCAAACCAATATGCTATACCTCCTAAGGTGGCATGCGCTTCAGCAAGATTTTCATCAATACTTAAGGCCTTTAATGCGTACTCTCTTGCTTTTTTGAATCCTTCCTTCTCTGGATACCATTTCCAACAAGAAAGAATAAAATAAGCATCTGCCATACCAGAATAAGCCAAGGCGTAAGATGAATCTTGCTCTATGCTTTGTTGAAAATATTTGATACTGGTTGTAACATCCTCTTTCGTTCTTCTATTCCAAAAAAAACGTCCTTTTAAATACAAATTGTATGCTTCCAAATTATCGGTTTGTATCTTTTCAATTTGCCTTAGTTCTTCTGGAGATAGAACTGCTTCCATTTCTGCTGCTACTTTTTTAGCAATTTTGGACTGTACTGACAATAAATCCACAAAATCAACATCATATTTATTGGACCAAATATGTTGATCTTTTGGTGCTTCAATTAATTGTACAAAAATCCTTGCCTTATTCTCATATTTCTGAATACTTCCTTCCAAGACAAACGCTACATCAAGTTCTTTAGCTATTTGCGGTATAGATTTCATACTTCCTTTATATTGTTCTGAAGATATCCTTGAAATAACCTTCAATACATGAATTTGAGATAATCGATTAAGGATCTCTTCCATCATTCCATTAGCAAAATAAAGGTTGTCACTATCATCACTTAAACATTTAAAAGGCAATACTGCAATCGACTTATCCCTATATTTACTTCTGTTCGAGCCTTCTTCTTTTATTTGTGGAATTATAAAATAGATAAGTGAGATAATAAAAAGAAGACTTAAGGTCGCAAGTATGTATTTATAGAACCTATTTTTTGTTGCGTTGTTATCAGAAATATGATTTTGGTTTTCAATAATCATTTTCCTTGTTTCTCCCGGAGGATAACCATAAAAATCGTGATAACATTTACTGAAATAGGTAGGACTTCCAAAACCAACTTTATATGATATTTCAGAAACTGTAGCGACCTTTTGTTGTAGTAAATTTTGTGCCTTTTTAAGTCGAATTTCACGAATATACTGGCTTATGGATTTCTGATAGATCTTTTTTAATTTACGATGAATCTGTGAACGACTCATGCCCATTTCCTGAGCCAATTCCTTCACTCCAAATTGTTCGTTTGTCAGATTTCCTTCTATAATTTTTGTCAATTTTTCAAGAAAAACCTGATCTATGGAACCATCATTCAACATGTTTTCCAAATACAATAAAACAGTTAACTCATCATCAAAAATAAATTTTACATGACTACTTAAGGTACGAAAAAAATCAAATTCAAACAAAGAACCGCCAACTTAAAAACTCTTAATACAAGCCATTTAACAAGCACTTGAATTCATACAACAATCCAATCAATTGGCATAAAAAAACCTCCAATCAATTGAAAGGAGGTTTGCATTTATTTCGTTGAATATTACAAATCTTCTATTACATACACCATGGTTTTTATAGCTTTTGGAGAAAAATTCAATTCATTACTTGTTCCGGTGGCACTCAAACTAAGCACTCCTCTTCCGATATCAATTGCCGATTTCCCTTTGATCATTTCCAAATCGTCCATAGAATGAAGAATTTTACTTGCAGGAACAATAACATGTAAGGTCTCCGCTAAAAACACAGTAAGTAATTCATCTGAATCATGAGTATCAATTACCAATTTACCAGAATCAGCAATGGCATATTCAGCTTCTAAAAGAGCATTGCGTGCATTGCTTATATCAAATGATTTCTTGTTTAAATTAAAACTATTCAACCGAACAAATTCAAATTGAACATTTTTCTTATTGGCAGCCTCTTTAAAAAGATTAAGATCAGCTTTAAGAGAGTCGTTTCCTATTTGATTTGAATTCGATAAAAATGAATCCAAAAGG